>JGI12363J15224_100016_pt1 | contig 37550 bp, 32 predicted proteins | sample ForSoiNitrogNN91_FD_15224 | JGI IMG/M metagenome (IMG submission 15224)
GCGTGAACGTCAATAAGAGAATCGACTCGGGTTTTGCTCCAATCTCGACGAGACGTGCGACGCGATAAACGAGTGTGCGCGTCTTTCCAGTGCCTGCGCCGGCAACGATCAGCAATGGACCTTCAGTAGTTGTGACTGCCTTGAACTGCGCTTCGTTGAGCTCCTTTTCGTAGTCAACCGCGCGTGCGCCGGCGGCAGTGCGCTTTAACACCAAACGCGTGCGAGGCGTGATCGGCAGTGTCTTTCCGAGATCGAGATCACGTTTGAGTGTTTTGAGCTCTTCAGCCAGCTCGTCGATCGTTTGATAACGATCCTTTGGTGTCTTGGCTAGCGCCTTTGTGAGTACTCGTTGCAGATCGAAAGGAAGCTCCGGACGGCCGTCGCTCGGAAAGCGCGGATCGCGGTGCAGGATCGCGTGCATCGTGTCGATGCGATTGTCGTGTACGAACGGCGCCGTGCCCGTCAACATCTCGCAGAGCACTACGCCAAACGAGAAAACGTCGCAGCGACGATCGACGCGTTGGCCCAACAACTGTTCGGGCGCCATGTAATTGACGGTGCCCAGCAGTGTGCCTGACTCAGTCTGAACGCCGAGCACGAGTGTTTTTTGTTCGCTGTCAGCGACGAGCGCGCGCTCTCGCTCGGCGACGAGCTTTGCGAGTCCGAAGTCGAGAATCTTCGCGTAGCCGTCGCGACTCAGCATCAGGTTCTCGGGTTTCAGATCGCGATGAATAATGCCTGACTCGTGCGCGCGCGCGAGGCCCGCGGCGATCTGGATCGCGATGTCGAGAGTTTCTTTGAGTTGCAGGCCGTTGTTTTTGATCTTGTTGCGCAGCGTCTGACCTTCGACGTACTCCATCGCGATGTAAGGCGTGCCGTTATCTTCGCCGACCTCGTAAATCGTGAGAATGTGTGGATGGCTCAGCGCCGAGGCCGCGCGTGCTTCCTGGAAGAAACGGCGGCGGCGGTCCTGTTGCGAGACGTACTCTGATGGGAGCAGTTTGAGTGCAACGGTGCGCTGGAGCTTGTTGTCATAAGCTTTGTAAACGGCGCCCATGCCGCCCGCGCCGATCAGCTCGACGATCCGGTAGTGCGCAATGGTTTGAACCGGGAGAGGCTTCATATCGTAATTTTAGCCGCAGATAGACGCAGATGATACAGATATGTTCTGATCTAAGTGAATCAGGCCAAAGAAGGAGTTACTTATGATATGTCCGCGTTGTGCGTCAAATCAGGGTGACGACATAAAGTTTTGCACGTCCTGCGGCGCGAACCTCCAGGCAGTGCGCGAGGCTATGCAAGCTGCCGACCCCGCAGGGAAGTTCAACTGGAACAACACGTGGGTGGCCGAGATGTTCATGTCGGGCCAGGCTAACGAGCTCCGCAAGCTGGAAATGGAGCGCCGTCTCGGCATCACGCCTGAAGTTAAGCGTTACAACGAAATCAAGGCTGGTGTGATCGTAAGCTGTGTCGGCATTGCCGTGTCGATCTTTTTGTTTTTTATAATGCATGCGATTGCGAATCAAAACCCTCGCGACGCTGAGCTCCTCAGCAGCATATGGCTGGCCGGAGTCATTCCTTTTATGGTGGGGCTCGCGCTCATTATTAATGGCGTGGTAGTGAGTAAAAAAATGGTCCAGGTGATGGAGCGAGAGCAGAACAAGTCGAAGAGTCTTGATGAGACAGCGACTCCGTCTCCGCGTGGTTTGAAGTCGGCGGATACGAATGAGTTTATTCCTGCAAACTACAGCGTGACGGATTCTACTACCCGGCATCTCGAAAGTTCTGAACGGAAAGCAAGTCGATGAACAGGATCTCGGGGATCGAGAAGGGCCAGGCGCCGTGGCACCTGCGCTGGTTTTACACGACCATGCGCAAGATGTTTGGCAAAGACCTGACGCCGGTCAAGCAACAGATGCGCGTGCCCGGGATTGTCTGGGGCAGCATCGCGATGGAGGCGGGACTCGGGCGGAAGCGTAAAGTGTCTCTGCGATTTATTCAGCTCGGGAAAGTGCGGACCGCCGCGCGGGTTGGGTGTCCGTTTTGAGTCGATATCAATTCTGCCGTCGGCAGAAAAGCTGGTCTGACTGACGAGAAGTTGCTGGCAGTTGTTAAGAACGATCTCTCGCCGTTCTCGGATGTTGAAAAGCTAGTGATCGAGTTGGCCGACGCGATGGCCAACACGCCCTCAAATATTTCCGACAATCTCTACGCGCGCCTGCGCGAGAAATTCTCCGAAGAACAACTACTCCAACTCGGCGGCCAGATCGCCTTCGAAAACTACCGCGCCCGCCTCAACCGCGTGTTCGACGTCGGCAGCGACGAACTGTATAAGCCACAGATTTGACGGATTTGATCCGGATTAATCCGGATTTTTATCCGTGAGATCCGCGGCTACTTCTTCGTCATCATCTCGAGTTCTTCCGGGGTGCGGGGCCAGTCGTCTTTTAGGAGACGTGAGAGGGCGCGGTCGGCGAGGAGTTTGCCGCCGGTCTGGCAGGTCGGGCAGTAGTTTGTTTCGTTCGAGCCGTAACGGATGCGCTGGATCTTGTTGCCGCAGCGACGACATGGTTCGCCGTATTTGCCGTGTGTGGCCATGTCGGGACGGAAGGCAGTTACTTTTTCGGGAAAGCGGTCGCGCGAATCGGAACGAAGGCGTTCGAGCCAGTCAGTCAGCGTGCGCTTGATCGAGTCGAACAGGTGCTCAACCTCTTTGTCGGAGAGTTTCTGAGTTAACGTAAACGGAGAGAGGCGTGCTTCGAAGAGGATCTCGTCGGAGTAAGCGTTTCCGATGCCGCTGAGTATGCGCGGATCGGTGAGGGCGCGCTTGAGTGTGTGATTCTTCGCGCGGATCGCTCGCGCGAAGTCTTCGAGTGTGGCGTCAAAAACTTCGAGACCGCCGGGATCGAGATTGTCCAGCCCGGCTTCACCTTGGACCACATGCAGCGACGCACGCTTCTGTGTCCCGGCTTCAGTCAGGACCAGACTGCCGGTGCTGAAGTCGAACACGGCCAGACTTCGGCCCTTTGCAGCCTTCGCGCGCTCGTTATACCAGTGCAGCCTGCCAGCAATCATCAGGTGCAGCACGAGCCACAGATCCCCTTCGAGGCCGAAGCAGATCCGCTTGCCAAGCCTGCGCAGCTCGACGATCTTTTTGCCTTCGACGCTGGACAGCGGGGGCACGGCCGTTCGCAGTAGAAAAGGGCTGGCGATCCGGACGCGTTCGAGAACACTGCCTTTGATTCGTTTCTCGAGAGCCTCGATATAAACCACGATGTCCGGCAGTTCAGGCACTAATTCTTAAACTGTGTTGCGACTCTTCACCATCCGCCAAATCCAAAGCACGATGATGGCGCCGAGTATCGAAAGCAGCAGACCCGAGCCCTGGAATGCACTGGTGTTATTATTTCGCCAGATCGCCATACTCACGAATCCGCCAATGAGGGACCCGATGATACCCAAAACGATGGTGGCGACAATGCCCATCGGATCTCTTCCCGGCATGATCAGGCGCGCGAGTGCACCTGCGATTAATCCCACGATTATCCAGGAAAGGATATTCAGCATCTGTTTGACCTCCGTGTGCCGCGTTTATATCACTCATTTGAGGCAGATGCGAGTCTGAGAGACTTTTGTCACGCAACACACACAAAAATCAGCGGTTTAATCCGTCACCGGATTTTCTTCGCTCCATAAAGCTCCGTGAATAGAAAGCGAATCTTCCCATCCTTCCCAGCCACGAAGACGACCTCGTTCTCATTCTGCGCGCCGAAGGTAAACTTCCGTTCGCCACTCTTCGTCATCGCATAATCCTTCTCATCAAACTTCATAAAGAGCTTTCCATCTTTGATCGATACTTCCCACGTCTGCGGTGCGTGCGAGTAAGTGCCGACGTATTCGCTCATCTCTGACGTTGCGGGCGGCGCAACCGGCGCAGGCTTTGGATCCTCGTCGTCCTTCAATCCCAACCCGAGCTCCATCGCTTTATTGAGACTCTTCCGCATCGTCTCGCCGCTCTTGTTCGTCAACACTATCACCGCAAACTTTTTCGAAGGCACCATCTGGATCATCGATCCGTAACCGCGACTAAACCCGCCATGGCCCACAAACTCCAGCCCTTTATACTTGAACACCGTCAACCCGTAGCCGTAATACGAATCGCTTTCGCCGGGGACGGGCACGTGATGCCCGACCATCTGATTGATCACTGACGCCGGCAGCACTTGCTTGCCCTCGACTTTGCCTTCGTTCATCAGCGCGATGACCCAGCGCGAGAGATCGTTGGCGTTGGAGAAGATTGAACCGGCGGGCCACATCGCCACGTTATTGAACATGGGCCGTATGATCGAGGCCTTGCCTTCCTGGACCACGTGGCCGGTCGCGAATGGATAAGTGATCGCCATGAACGGTCGCAGTGTGGTCCGCTCCATGCCGATTGGCTTAAACAGTAGCTCCGTCATCGCGTCGGCGTAAGGCTTACCGTACAACTCTTCGACCACGAAGCCAGAGAGCCAGTAGCCGGGACTCGAATACGAATAGATCTCACCTTGATCTGCGAAGAAGACGTCGTCTTTCCAGCCGCGCACCATGTTGCCGAGCGACGGGTCGTCGTTCGAGGTCACCGGTGCAGCGAAATCGCGGATACCGGCGGAGTTGCTCAAGAGATGATGCGCTGTGACCTGAGCCAACTTCGCGTTGAGACCTTTCACGCGATGGCCAATCGGCTCGTTCATCTTGATCTTGTTGTTCTCGGCGAGCGTGAGCAGTGCGGCGGCCGTAAACATTTTTGTAGTTGAGCCGAGACGGAAGAGCATCTCCCGTTGCATCTCTGCATTGGTCTCGACGTTCGCGACGCCGAACGCTTTTTGATAAATGATCTGATCGCCACTGATGACGGTGATCACCGTGCCCGGCGTGTTCTTTTCTTTGAGCTCGGCGGGGATCAGCTTATCGAGCTCGGTGAAGTCAATCGCCGGCTTAACTGCTCTGGGTTTTGCGATCGCCTGAGTGACGAGAAAGCCAAGACAAAACACTACTAACCAGCAAATCACGCGAGCTCGTTTCATTATTTATTCTCTCCTTGAGGATTGCGGCAGACACCACCGCATGCAAGCGCTCCTTATACGCACGCATACGGATCAGGGTTCTTGGATAACGGCCCATATTATTGGAGAGTACAATAGTTCAGCGCATGGATATCGGCTAACGTCAGGTGGTAAACTGCAAGCGACTTATCCGGGTCGGAGGAGTTTAGACATGAAACAAGTGAAATTAATCGAAACCAATCCGAACAAAATGAGTGGCACTCCTGTCTTTCGTGGCACACGAGTTCCGATTCAAAATCTGTTTGATTGTATCGAAGAGGGCGAAACAATCGACCAATTTCTAGAACAATTTCCTACCGTCACTCGGGATCAAGTGAACGGAGTCTTGGAACTCTCGAAGGAAAGGCTATTAGAAGGTGAAGTTGCTGCTTGACGAATGTGTGACGCGCCACCTCAAGCGCGAATTCGCCACTCACGAAGTTCATACTGTTGAAGAAGCCGGATTTAAGGGATTGGAGAATGGCAATCTTCTAAGAGCAGCATCTGGTCGGTACGACGTACTGATTACCGTCGATCGAAACCTTCCCTACCAACAGAACCTCACCGGCCTTGAAATCTCAATCCTGATTCTGTCAGCGAAAAGAAACAGTTATGTGCGTCTTAAGCCTCTAATACCGCAGGCCTTAAACGCGTTGGCAACGATAAAGTCACGGGAGATCATTCTGATCCAAAGCAAATAGAGACTGATAATTGTCTTTGCCACAAAAAACAAAAACTAAAACAACGTGTCTTAAATCGAAATCTCCGGTTGGAATGAGTATCTTGCAACTATGGATTTACAAAAGTACGCAACCCGCTTTATCAAGACGAGCCTGCTGGCGACTACACTTATCTGCCTTTGTTTCTTAATCGCATCAACTGTCAGTTCAACAGCGACACAAACGCAAGGACAATCAACTTGCTCGGATGGCTGGTATATCACTGGCTACTACGTCCCGCGCGAGGATGAGCTGCCTGACACTACCGAACAGATTAACGTGGAGCGTTTCGGCGATCTTAGTTTTAGTCAAAAATTTCTTAACGAAACTCGCACCGAGGGTTGGGGCATCACGCGCTTCGGATGGGCGCTCGGTTATTACTCGAACGGATGGCATCGCTCTGACGCCGGCGCGCTTGATGCTTCCGGAAGTCCACTGATTGTCGGCGCGATCGCCATCGATCGCTCGGTCATCCCACGAGGCGCCAACGTGCAAATCGCTACGCTGCCGAGTCCATGGGCGTCGAAGACTTTCCGCGCCACCGACATCGGTAACGGCATCGTCGGTCAGCACATCGACGTGTTCACCGGCATCGGTCTCGCGGCAGAACAGGAAACGTTTCGCATCACATCAAACAACAATCGAGTCTGCTTTTGATTTTAGGTCGATATTAGTCAAGTGGTAGACTGCAACCGCGTTGTTCCCGAAAGTTCTCGCCTTCGACAGTTTAATGGTGTGGTTGTAAGTGCCTCACAAGTCGATCCCTCGCTGCTGCCTTTTCTCGACGCGAGTAACGCGCCCGAGGAAGCTGCGGCCCTCGTGCGCCTGAATGCCGAAGAAATAGAGCCGACGATCAGGCGCGGTTTGGGATACAGACTCGGATTCTCTCGCCCGGAGCACGAAGAACTTTATAACGATATCCAACTTCGCTTGCTCACACGCCTGCGCGCGTTGAAACAAAACCCGGCTGGAAATCACATCGTGAACCTGCGCGGCTATGTCGCGACTGTCACGCGCAACACCTGCGACGAATACCTGCGACGACGTTACCCACTGCGACGGAGTTTGAGAGATAAAGTTCGGCGTCACCTGCTCAGTCACAGTGAGTTTGCTTTGTGGGAAGATAACGAACACAACTGGCTCGCTGGGCTGTTCGGCTGGCACGAACTTAAGCTGAATGAAGATTCGGGTGAGTTGCAAGAGCGTTTGAAAACCGAATGGGCGTCGGTAGATGTTCAGCGTCTCAATCTTCAAGAGCTGCTGACAACCATTTTCCGCGTCGCGCGTGGTCCAATCGATCTCGATGCGCTAACGGAGCTCATCGCCGAGCTCTGGGGCGTTGAAGATCGACCAGCCGAATCGCTGGACGCCGTTACGAATGCCGCGCTCGACGAGCAACCTGGCGCAGACATCAATCCCGCGATAATCATTGAACGGCGCCAGTCGTTGCAACTGCTTTGGCGTGAAATCTGCCGGTTGCCGCGCCGGCAGCGCGTGGCGCTACTGCTCAATTTGCGGAACCCGAATGGGATTAACGTTATCACGCTATTGCCGGCGACGGGTGTCGCGACGTTCGAACAGATCGCACAGACGTTGGAAATTCCCGCGAACGAGTTTGAGCAACTCTGGGCGAGGTTGCCGGTTGACGATCTTTATCTTGCGGACTATCTCGGCGCCACGCGGCAACAGGTGATCAACCTGCGAAAGACAGCGCGCGAACGCTTACTCAAGCGCATGAATGGACTGAAGGCATGATCGAGCATCCGACAAAACGGGAACTGGACGAATATCGCGCGCGCGTGTTGGCGCCGACGGCTTTCCTCTCCGTTCACCGGCATGTTGCGACTTGTCCGAGTTGCGCGGCACAGTGTCCTGATGATCTCGCGCGTGATCTCGAGCTTCTGCACACAACATTGCTCCAGGATGACACGCCGTATCACCTCTCTCCGGCTGAAGTGGCGGCTTACGCGCGCGGCACGGCAAATGAGATCGATTTGGAGATCGCTGATAGTCATTTGAGTGATTGCGCGACGTGTCTTAATAAGGTGCAACGATATGCGCCGGCCGAAGTGAAGGCATTCAAGCCACGAAGCTTGTCATTTATGAACGCGTGGCGTGTCGCGGCAGTCGTGGCTTGCGCCATTATCGCGATCGTGTTGGCGATCTGGTTGCTCAGAAGCAAACCTGCGCCACGTCAAGAGCAAGTAGCGAATCCAGTTAACACCAGCACTCCGGCTCCCGAGGTCCAACCGTCACCTGAAGTCATACCTGAGCTCGCACTCGTGTTGAATGATGGCAGCCGGAAAGTCACGGTGGATAAGCAAGGTACGTTAGCCGGTCTTGAGCGATTGCCGTCATCAGTACAACAAAAAGTGCGTGCAGCCTTGCAAACAGGCAGACTCGAACAGTCGTCCGCGTTGGCCCAACTCGCAACTCAGCCCAGCACGCTGCTCGGCAAATCGAAGACCGGAGTGCCGTTTCAACTCATTGGACCAGTTGGTGTGGTGGTGCGAAGTGAACAACCCACGTTCCATTGGAAAGCGCTCGACGGCGCGCAGAGTTACACGGTAAGCGTGACTGATGATGATCTAAATGAAGTTGCGACGAGCCCGCCGCTCAACACGACGCAGTGGCAGATCTCAAGCCCACTCAAACCTGGTGGAATTTATTCGTGGCAGGTGACGGCGATGAAAGACAGTGTGAAGATTACATCGCCTGTGCTTCCGGCTCCGCAGGCGAAGTTTAAGGTTATCGATCGCGCGACATCTGAGATGTTACAGCAGACGCAGCGTGCTTATCCTGACTCGCACCTGACGCTCGCGGTGCTCTACGCGGAAGCAGGTCTCGTCGATGAAGCGGAGCAGCAATTACGCGTGCTTGTGCGCGACAATCCGCAAGCGAGCGTCGCGCAGAAATTACTGCGGCAGGTTCAGGCAATGAAAAAACATTAGACAGGATTCACATGATTTTTCAAGATTCACATACTGTACTTGTCAATCTTGCAGAATCTTGTGAATCCTGTCTCTAATTGTCCTCACCAATCAAGATGAACCCGGCCCAGTAAGCCGGATGATTGTATGGACCACGAAACACTTTGAGTGCCGCATGTCTCAGCGCTTCCGACTTTGTCATCCGTTTCTGCAACAAGTTGCGATGAAACTCGATCATCAACTCGGTGCTGCGTGCAGAATCAACCTTCCACTGGCTTACGATAGCCGCCGGAGAGCCGGCGACGAAGAGCGCCCACGACATACCGATTATGCCTTCGCCCGCCGCTATGTGTCCGCGCGCAGTTTCACACGCTGACAGAACGGCGAGCTCGGCGTTGAGATCGAGCTTCATGATCTCCCACGCTTCGAGTAGACCATCCTCTTGCGTATCTTCGCGGGTACGAAAAAGTACGATGTGCGAATAGAGCGGATTGCGGTCGTCTAAGATCGCGTGCGTGGCGAAGTGCAGGATTTTGTACCTGCCTGCTTCGGCCTTCATCGTTGCTTCCAGTGCTTGTGGACCAATCAACACTTTGCTGCCGCGACCATACAACCGGCCCAAAGTGTTGACTTCTTTTTCCGCATCGGGCAACGGGCCGAGCGGCTCGTCACGCCGAGTGACGCGAACTCTCGCTTCTGTATCGCCGCTTAACGCAGGATTGCCCATCGCCAGCAGCGTCGACTGAGCATGATTAGCAGCAAGTGAGTTCGACTTTTTCTGCATTTCACGAAGCACGCTCAATGATGGCGCGTAGCTTACCGCGTACTGTTCGAGCAGGTAACCACGTGCGCCCTGGTGTAAAGCTTGAAACGGTACGTTCCAAAGCGCGCCGTCAGGCACGATGCGGAGTTTGCGCACGCCGCGCAACTGTGCTTCTGCCGGCTTGATCAGCAGATCGTAAAGACGTTGCGCCGGCTGCTTAATCGTCAAATCACGCTCGGCCACCTTTTGCCGAAACGACTCTGCCATTTGCGCGAGCTCTGTCCCTTTAACTTTCAGTGTATGAGCTGAAACTCCTGCAGACTTTCGAATCACGAACAAGTAAGACTTGTCTTCACTGACGACGTATTCAAGGATTGCGGTCTGATCGTCAGGCAACATTGACGTCGCTTCGTCGAGAGTTAATGGTTGAGTTTCACCGCGCTGCACCTTGAGCTCGGGATGTGCGGCATACAAGCTTGCCTGAAATGCTTCGTACTCGAGTCGTGTTTTATCGAGTCGGGCCTGAATCTCAGCAGCCTCTGACGGTTTACTCTGCGTCTTCAAGCGGAGCAACTGTGTGTTGAGTGACGCTAACTCGGCGCTGAGGTCACGATCGCGCTTGAGCTCAACGGCCGTCATTGCTTTCGTGATGTTGACTCGTCCACGACTCAACACGTCGAGCAGCACCCGTCCCTTAGCGCGTTCTGCATAAGTCAGGGCCATACCCGTGTCCTGCTGGATTAACGATAGTTGGACCATCGCCTGATACGGCGCGATCTTATTCTCAAAGAAGCGCTGTTGATCCTGTTCACCACCGGCGATCTGTCCTCGTAACTTTTCGATCGCGGCGATTGATTCGAGAAAATCCTGGCGTGCAAGATCGGGTTGATTTAGGGCGAGATGTGCTTTGCCCGCGACTGTCTTCGCACCCCATAAGATGTCAGGTATGCCAAACTGAGCGGCGAGTGAAGCAGCGCGTTCGGCGAATTCACCAGCCGCACGGTATTGGCCCAACCGCAAGTAACCGTCGCTGATGTTTTGCAGGATCTCACTTAGCAGTTGGTTGTTACCGAGTTCCTCAGCCGGTTTCAGAGCGCGCTGGTTGTAGGTCTGTGACTTCTCATAATCGCCCTGCAAAAGATAAACGCTGCCGATGTAGTGCCATGCCTCAACGAGAACGAGCTTGTCACCCAATTCCTCGAGTAGCTTTACGCTCTGTTGTAAGTAGTCGAGTGCTTGCGCGTACTGGCCCTGCTCGGAATAAATGACGCCGATGTTATTCAACGCTCGCGCTACGCCCAGTCTGTCACCAACCTCCTGTTTGAGCTTGAGACTCTGCTGAACGTATTCAAGAGCTTGCGCGTAGTTTTGCTGTGAATAATAGAGATTGCCGATGCTGTTGAGTGTGGCAGCAGCGCCGGCCTTATTACCTATCTCCTCAGCTAATTTTAGACTTCGCTGGTAGTAGTCGAGCGCGCGTACCTTGTCTCCCTGGTAAACGTAAATGTTGCCGATATTGCTTAGCTCACGAGCGATATCAATCTTGTTTCCGAGCTCTTCACGGATCTTAAGGTTTCGCTGAAACATCTCGAGCGCTTTGGGATAGTCGCTCTGCCTGGCATAGACGATGCCGATGCTGTTCAGCGCATCACCGACAGTCGCTTTGTCACCAATTTCTTCGGCCAGCTTTAAACATCGGTCGAAATATTCGAGGGCTTGCTTGTTATCGCCACGCACACGCGCGAGCTGGCCTTTCTCACGCAACGTCAGAAACATTCCGCGCTTGTCATTGAGTCGCGCAGCAATATCGAAAGCCAGATCGCAGATCCTCAAACCCTGCGCGTGGTTGCCACTGGCGATGTGATCTCGCGCCCGCTTAATTAATGCCTTGACCAGATCGGGCGTCACTAACTCCGGTTGCGCGTTTAGAAGTGCGGTGCTCTCTTCCGATGTCTTGACGGCGCTCAACGCTTCCGCGAGCTTGATCACGCGCCCTTGTTCATCGTTTTGCGCGTTTACCAGTGTTGGCAGACATGCAAATAGAAATAACGCGAAGATGCTTTTTATTTTTGTGAGTGCCATCAATCTGTTCCTTTTCTAACGGGTCGGGGGAGCAGGTGAACTCTTCCTTGAGTGAGATTGTGTCTATCGGGACGGTGATCGTTTCTCAACAAGCGAGAGCCGGTGGGGAGAAGTGTCGTTTAGTACATTATTCTCATCTCGCCAGTCTCAATGCAACACGAAAAAATAATTTTTTATCCGAAGGAATAAATTCGAATTCCTCACGTCTAGTTAAGATATGGATTAACTCCGCTGCCAGCAGCTCTCCCCCTTAGGTAAACCCGAACGCCTCTATGAGATTGCTGGTCGAATTGTCTTTAGTCGAACAAAAAAGTTTTGAGGAGAGTTGTAGCAACGCTGCCGCTCGGCTCGTCTACCCCGTTGGGAAAACGACACGCAACTGCGTTCTCTGCTCATAGGTCTCGTATTGCTCACGCAACCTATAACGCTTTATGGCAATGAATGGGGGTCGTTGGCGCAGGGCGGCCTCATCTTCACGTTAGCTCGCGAGCTGACTTAACAGGAGAGATGCATGAAAAAATCCTTAATGTTGCTCTTTGCTTTAGTTCTGTGTCTGTGTGTGGTTCCGGCGAGTTTTGCTCAGAAGAAGAAAATAAAACCGCTGATTTGCAATGACTGTGACCCGCCAGACCCGCCGCCGTGTACGTCTAATCCGATTGACGACCCGACGTTCTTCGTCCAGCAGCAGTACCGAGACTTTCTCTTCCGCAATCCGACCGGCGCGGAGTTGGCGAACGACGTGGCGCCGCTTAACTCATGTCTGTTGGCCGGCAACTTCGCCTGCTACAACACAGCGCGTGTGCACATGTCGCGCACGATGTGGGACAAGGCAGAGTTTCGGCAACAGTCGCGTACGTTCGGACTGCCGCTGGTGGACCGCCAGTGGGACCTCTACGACGACTACGACTTCGTCTCGCTCGACTACTGGATCTATCTGCAACGCGCGCCCGACAGCTCTGGACACGCTTTCTGGCTGAGCAATCTAACCAATTGTGTTGATAACAGTACCTCGTTCTACAGTTGTCCAAACTGCAGTACGCAGTGCTACTACGACAGCATCAACGCCTTCCTGTCCTCAACTGAGTACCGCAACCGGTTTGCTTGTAACTAACGCAAATCGATCGCTGACGCGAGCTCAGCAAAGAGTGACTGGTTTACAACGAAGGCCGCCGGGAATTTTTCCGGCGGCCTTTCGGCATAATCTGACGCGCGTTGGTTTTTCACTCAGGCGGCCGAGAACCCTTTCAGGGTTCAACAAATCTTGAATTTGTACCTAGGGTTGTCGCAAGCTCCAACCCTGGGCTGAAATTAGCGAACGCCTTCGGCGTATTCTTCAAACCGACCGGTACCTGCCAATTACTTGTCGGCCTGAGCTTCGGTTTCCCAGTTGTATGGTGACTGTGAGGTTAGGCGAGGGTCTGTGGCTTGTACGCATCTGAAGCCTACGAGCAGTTCGTCTTTGCTCAACTTTCCCTGCCGGTGTAGCTCTGCATTTGGATCCGGTTGCGGCGCAGTTATAGCCCGACCGCATTCTTCAAACGAATTGTATTCACCTTCTTTAGTCCAATCGGCATAAGGCGCACGAACATACGGCGTGCCTTTGCAGGGCTCAGACTTTTCGCAATCGTCTGTTAGTAATTTAGGAGCTACGATTAACAACCAACGAGTTGGTTGATTCGGACTGGGTTGACTGGGCGGAGTTGGACTCGAACGCGAGCACGACGAGAGAAGTAAACAGACGAGTACTAGAAAAATAGACCGCGAGAAGGTGACCACAATAACGTTCCTCTGGATGAGGATAACATGCACAAGAAGCAGCGGGGGCAAGCCCCTCTTCCTGACTTGTTCTTGCCTCAAAACCTTGGAGGACTTCAAGCCAGTTCGAGCTGAACAAGTCAGGAAGAGGGGCTTGCCCCCGCTGCTTTGGGCATTGATTACGCCTCTTGACGTAAATTCTCCGCTAGCACATCGAGCAAGTCCGGATCGGGCAGACTGCCGATAAGCGATAGTGCATGCTTCGCCAGTTCTCTCGGCACGTGTCCGACCAGGTGTTTGGCACGCCCGCTATGATTCGGGAAGACGTCGAAGATGCCATACTTGTTGTCGTCCGTGTGTATGGCAAACCACGCGGTCGTGTCTGGCTCTTCCATCACGAGCGCTCTTGCGTCACGCCAGAATTGTTCGACTTGCTGCTCGTGACCTTCCTTCGCCTCGAAAGTCAGGATCAACCCTTTCGTGTTTGGTTCCGCGAGTGGAGTTTCGGGAAGCTTGTATGACAGTATGTCGAGTTTCTGTATCTTAGGTGGCGCTGACAACAGCGTCGCAGCGTTTTCCATGAGCGCCTTCGCTACTGCACCGGAAAGATGCGCGTCGCGGCCGGCATCATCCGGAAAGACGTCAAAGATTCCGTACTCCGATCCGCCAAAGTGAATGGCAAACCACGCGGTCGTCGCGGTCTCCTGTTGGACCAGCGGCAGCGCTGAGACTAGAAAATTCTTAACCTGTTCGTGCATGTCAGATTTAGCTTCTAACCTGACGAGTAAGCCTTTGGTTATCATGTGAGCACTCTCCTTATTTCGACCATACTATCGTAGCAGTAAGCGAGATCACAAAAAGGTACAAAGATGACCACAAAAGACACGAACGATTATGAACCGAGAACTCGTGGCGCAGGCGGCACGCCCGGTGGAATTGCAGAATTCTTTCTCGGCGAGCGATCGCACTACTTCTTCGACTCACATCAGAGTGCGGGCGACGAGCCAGTAGACGCCGGCGAGGGTGAGTAATAACGAGAGTGCCGGGACGTGTTTCAGCATGAATGTGGGGCGACGCTGTAATCGCCATATCAGCGGCAACGTAAGAGCAGCGATCGAGAGCTGAGCGAGCTCGACGCCCAGATTGAATGACAAAAGTGGAATAGCACCCTGGATTCCCATTTTGGCGATGCCCAGCTCTCGCAGGATTTGTGCGAAGCCGAGTCCGTGAATCAGGCCAAAACCAAATGTCACCAGCCAACGTCTCGCCAGTTGCCTCCGAACTAGATTCTCAATACCGACGAAGACAATTGATGCAGCGATCAGTGGTTCGACGATAGTCGCTGGGAGAGTGACGATGCCGAAGGTTGCGAGCGCCAGTGTCAGCGAGTGTGCGATCGTGAATGAGGTGATGATCCGCGCGTTGCTCGACAATGAGCCGCCGGTGAGAAGCACGGCCAGAAGGAACGCGAGGTGATCGTAACCGGTAAGGATGTGCTCGATGCCGAGCACGAGAAAACGGAAGAACCTATCGGCACTCGAACCGGAGTTGGTGTGTAGCGTGATGGTGAGGTCTTTCGATTGAGCACTGAGCATGCGCTCCGCAAGTATTTTGCCTTCATTGTCTCGTACTGAGAGAAACTGCTTGTGACCGCGAGGCAGGTGATCGAATGCGATTGCGCTGAGACGCAATTCGGCGGCGGTTGAGTTTGGGAATTCCAGGGTGAGGTGAATGCTGTTTGCATCGGGCGTCTGAATATCAAAGTGTCTTAGCTTCAGTAACTGTTCACCGGCTCTGATTTCCAACAGACGTTCGGCAACATTTTGAGGATCCACGTCGCTCGGTGCAAAACTCACCTCCGCCACAATTCGATCATCAAAAATGCGAACCTCAGTTGCACTCAACCCCGGATCATGGGCCAGCACCGTGCCGCTAAAAAGCAGGACCAGCATCACCACTTTCAGAACACGTTTTGTCATTAGCTCAGTCTCAAAAATTTATTAATCCTCAAGAGTGGTAGGGGCGAACAAGTCAGGAAGAGGGGCTTGCCCCCGCCGTTGCTTGGATTGGATGAGCGGGGGCAAGCCCCTCTTCCTGACTTGTTCGCCTCCACCCGTTCTTGTTGTTGCTTATGGGTGTTGGTGGTTGCGGCCGTTTTGGGGAGTTGATTCGTATGGGAAGACCTTGTTGAAGGCCATGTCGTTGTGATCAACGCCATCACCTGCCGGGCCACGAATGATCAGGTTACTGGGATCGCGGAGATCGCTGATCAGCGCAGTGACAGCGATGTCCACAACATCGTCTCCAAAGCGACGACCATTGGGCCACCCACCAGGAATAAACCCACCATTCTTGAACGGATCCTGAATGTTGCTCTTCAGCACGTCGCCGCCAAAAATACTCAGCCGCGAGAAACCAACATCATCAGGATTCGCTGAGCTGCCGCCGGCCAGACGCGCCCTACTCGTCGAAAGATCAACCTTGATCAGGTCCGGAATGTAAATACCGGCAATGTCTGTGCGGTTAGTCTCCGGCGCAACCGGCGACTTGAAGACGAGCAAATTGATCAAGCGCGCGAGCTCCGGTGTTTCAGCATACTTCCTGAAAAGCTCCCCATCGTTGCTCGGACTCGTGCGGCTGTACAGATCCTTATCAGCAATCGCGACGAGGCCTTCGTTGAACAGCGGATTTCCCTGGCGTGCAACCTGTACGAATGGCCCATTATTCTTCGCCGAATGCTTCTCATCCAACACTCTTACCGATTGCCTGCTGGTGGTTGCATAAACACCCGCGATCTGCTGGTCGCCGCCGAGCTCTGCAATCGGCACCTCGAGCGCCATCAAGTGAAGATTGAACCCACCCTGCGAATCCTTGCCGGGATTGCGCAGTTTGAGCAGATCGAATATCGACTGAATATCCGCGTAAAACCCGTCGTCACGCTGGCCCGCAAACGCAACGTAGCCACCGGACAACTCCGCGATCGACTCGCGTGTATATTGATCGAGCTCGGCCTCAGTCGCGACCCCATCTCGCGCACGGTTCTCGCCATCATTGCCCTGGTTGTAGAACGGTGTGGCGTTGCCCTGGTTGTTAGGCGGAACCACGCCGGTGCCCAGCACCGTCTCACGATGCGTGCGGTGGTCCACCTTAGTAACGGTGTAGGTTTGCGTCAGGTTCTGATTCGCGTCGTTCACGTGCTGAACAACGCCAAGATACGACTGCAGTATCGTGTTTTGGTTTTTGAAGCTGGTGGTAAAACGAAATTGATAACTCAACGTGGCGCGGCCAGCGGCCACGTCAGGACCGAGCGCCACATGAATCTCATACAAAACGTTGTCGTCGAAGTTGTACTTGTTAGGACCAATGCCAGGCTCCTGATGCGGGTACACACCAAGCGCCAGAACGAGTGACTTCTGCGGTCCATCCTGATCGACGAAGGCATAAACGTCCGTGGTATTGGCCGCCGGATCGAGAATGATCAGCGGCGCGTCCATGTGACTCGAAGCGAGAACGTTTGCCGGTAGAATCAGCGCGAGCGCAAGTATCGCGACTAACTGTTTCAAGACCTGTCTAGACATAGTTACTCCTTTGGTTTGGAATTAATCTTTTGCCGCCACGCCTCGAGCTGCGCACGCTCACTCGGCAACAGCATCTGCTGAATCACGGAAGCCTGTTGCAGCCGTTGCTTTGCTTGTGCGATGTCGTGGTTGAGTGCGGCGATGATGCCGGCGTGCAGTAACAGGCGGGCGTCAACTGTTCCTTCTGATAAAGCTTTCGTCGCGTGTAGTTGCGCCTGCGTATTGCGTCCGGCTACAGCGAGCGCCCACGCGAGCGCATCGTGCGTGAAGACATCTGCGCGGCTGGTTAATTCGTGCTGAGCCAGGTCGACAGCCTGCTCGATGTTCTCACCACGAGTAGCGAGAAAGAGTGACATCGATCTGGGATCTTCTTTGGCGCCACGCTCGATGATCTGTGATTCGACTTCCTGCGCGCGATCACGATCGCCGGTAAGCGCGAGAGCGTCCGCGAGAGCCCATTGATATTCCGGCAGCGGATTCAACCTCGCCGCGTGTTGCAACTCGACAACTGCATCCGCCGCTCGATGCAAAGCGAGAAGTATTCGACCTCGCGCGAACAGTGCGGGCGCGTAGTCGGGTTGCAGGGCCAGTCCCGCACTGCACGATTCCAGCGCTTGCTTCGTTGCGCCCTTTTGTAATTGATAAAGCGACAGTCGCGTGTAAGCCCAGGCCGCTGCTTCAGCATCATTCGAGCTGCTGCCGCTGACAGCCAGTCGCATCAATTCGATCGCGCCGTTCAGATCGCCGGTCAGCCAACGTACGTGAGCGGCCCGCGCATACGATTGCAGATCAGGCCGCAGATCGATCATCTTCTGATACGCCGCAGCTCCCTCGCGAACCTTGCCTTGATCGACTAACACGTCTCCAAGAACGCCGTAATCGAAAGGCCTTTCGCGCCTGCTCACGAGCTCGCGTGCCACGTCTTCCGCCTCATTGAAACGATGCAGGCTTTGCAATGCATGAGCGCTTAACAGGAGTGTGTCCGGGCCTTTCGCGCCGTTTGCTTCCATGCACTGAGCGCATTGTTCAGCGAGGTTGTAATAGCTTGCGTCGAAGGTGAGTCGAGCTTTTTTGACGAACGTCCAGCCGAGACGCTCTAATCCGGCTGTCGATCCGTTGCGAATGACCGCTTGTTGCCGCGCAATTTCCTTGTCGATAGGTTCATTGCCGTTCAGCGACGCCAAAACAAAACGACAGGCTGCACTCGGCGTGTTTTCTGCCTCAGCGCGAGGAGATGTCTTACGGCTGGCAATCAGAGCAAAGAGAAGAATCAATGACCCCAGAACTGCGAGCACTTTGTTTGTCATATTGTGATTTACGGATGAAGGTGAGGTATTGGATTTATGTCGCCTTGACTTTTTCGAGTGCTCCAATAGAGTGAGAAGTGATGAGTGACACCGTCGCCACTAATCTGCCGAAAGAGATGCAGTCGCATCACTACCCGATCCTCTATCAAGTTGAGGACACTCACTGGTGGTATGTCGGTCGACGTCGGATTATCCAATCGCTCGTCGAGAAAATTTCTGCAACGACGAAGACTCAGAGAATTCTCGACGTTGGGTGCGGAACGGGTGCGAATCTCAAGATGCTTGCGGCTTACGGGAAAGCTGAAGGTGTCGACATCTCGCCGCAAGCGGTCGATTTCTGTCACGAGCGCGGTTTGGACTCGGTGAAGCTTGGCGCCATCGAGCAGCTACCATACGAAAGCGATTCTTTTGAGCTCGTCACCGCACTCGACGTCATCGAGCACCTTGACGACGACATTGCCGGGCTACGCGAGATGAGAAGAGTCTTGCGTCATGACGGACGCCTACTCGTCTTTGTTCCGGCGTTTATGTTCCTCTGGGGCGTTCAGGATGATGTGAGTAATCACCGGCGGCGTTACACGTTGCCGCGGTTGTTGAAGACGGTGGAAGAGGCAGGCTTTGTTGTCGAATGGTCCAGCTACGCAAACATCAGCTTTTTTCTACCCGTGCTGGTCGTGCGTTCCGTGATGCGCTGGTTCGGTTTGCGTGCGGATACGGAGTACGGCATCAACCTCTCGCTGATGAATGGACCATTCAGCTCGTTGTTCGCTGCTGAGCGATTTGTGTTTAAACGTGGGCGACTTCCGTTTGGTGTGTCGGCCGTCTGTATTGCCCGGCGAGTAGAAAAGGACCATCGAGTAGAGACAAAGGACGAAGTTTGACTACTGTGTTACTCCACGGCGGAGCGGGGAAGTGGGCCGGCTTTTGCGTTCGGCTTGGGTGAGAACCGGTACTTCAGGAGATTCGAAGTAAACTCGAGGATCGCTTTCGGCTTTACGAACGAACCACGGTTGTCGTTGATCTTAAAATGAACCGGCGTTTCTCCGATCTTCAGCCCGAGCTCGCGCGCGCGGATCACGATCTCTGCATCAGCGAACCAATCGTCTGACTGGAGGTTTAGGAGCTCATACTTATCGCGCCGCATGATTTTAGGTTTCGAGTTGATGTCGCGGACTTTGAATCCGAATAGCAAACGGAAGAATGCGTTATACACGGCTGAGATCAAGCGCCGGTACAAACCATCGTCGCGAATGACTCGATATGTTTTAGTTAGATCAAGATCCTCCAGCTCGCATTTCAGCAAACAGGCGATTATCGACTCGGGTGGAAACTGCCCGTCGCCATCGATCACGCCGATGTACGTACCACGCGCGGCGTCGAGGCCCATGCGCATGTCCCATCCCATCATTCCCTGCTTTGGACGAATTACGGTGCGAATGTTTGGCGATTCTTCGGCGAGTTTTTTGACTATTTGAGGTGTTTCGTCGTCGCTTCCCTCGATATAGTTTCCGACAAGCACGAGCTCCCACGAGAAGTTACAGAGCGATAACGTTCGCTGCAAACGCTCAACGAATGGAATAATACTCCGACCGCTCCGGTAGCAGAGTACTACGAGTGAAAAATGGGGCTCGGTCACGAAGCGATGTTATTACGTATTTCAGTCTCGCTGCAACGACGCAAATGATGCGAATCCTTGTCACCGGCGCCTCGTCGCCACTCGCAGCCCGCGTAATGCGTCAGTTGCTTATGAATAGCGACATCGAGCTTTGGGCCGGCCGTCATCGAAAAGAGATTCCGCTCGTAGATCCGCGACTGCACGTGCTCGATTTAGACCTTGCATCCGATCTAACCGGAACTCTACCGCGCACTCCGTTTGACATGGTGATTCACTTTGCCGGAGTGACGCACGCATCCGATGAACAGCAATACTGGAACATCAATTTAGAAGGCACACGTCGACTCGCTCAGACAGCATACGAAAATGGTTGTCGTCGTTTCGTCTACATCAGCACACGCTGCGCGACTCACGGCAGCGGCGCGTATGGCGAATCGAAACTCGCAGCCGAGCAGGAGCTTCAGAAGCTCGATTGGACCAGCTTGCTGATCATTCGTCCAGCCGAGATCTACGGAGGCGGAGGCAAAGAGGGAATCGATCGCATGCTAGCGTTGGCGCGCAGTTGGCACGTCATTCCAGCACTGTTCGGTCACACGAATCTACAATTCGCGCCGATGCATGTTGACGACTTCGCGACGCTCGCAGCGGAGTTAATTCAACAACACACTAACGGCATCAGAATCGAGACCATCTGCGGACCTGAAGACTTAAGCGGAATGGTCCTCGCCTCCCGCATCGCGAAACGTCATCGCGCTCTTCCGCTACCACTCTGGTGGCCCATAGTCAGTGTTGGTCTCAAGCTGTTACAGCAGTTTGGGTTTGCGATCGTCAAGCCAGACCAGTTGACGCGCTTGACTGGCAGAAAGACCGGAACCGCTGCGAGTGCCGGAAGTACGCGACACGGAATAAAGCGTTTCCCCGCGAACTGAAGGGAGATCCACAGATTACACGGAGGTCATAAAATCATCTGCGTAATCTGTGGATAAGGATTAGTTAAACCGTAATGCTGACTGGGCCAGGATTGAACGCCAGGCCGAGTGGTCCCTGTTGCGTAAACGGAAGGGCGAAGGGGGTACCGTTTACATTGACCGTGAACTGGGTTGGGCCTCCCCAGTTAACGCCAAGCATCAGAAGGCTGTACGTGCCGGACGGAATAGTTTGGTTAATAGACTGCTTGAGCGGCTGGTTCACACCGTTCAACACGACGGTATTTTGATAGTCACCCGGCTGGATGGCGAGTGTTACGTTGACCGGTTGACTGTTGCCACTCAGTATTTGGCATAGTTCGTAACTGGCGCTCTCCGTGTATGCCAGAATGACGAGTTCGTTATCGCAGGCTGTGGTGGTGATTGAGTTTCCCATGTCGTCTTTCTCCTTAGTTTGAGTTTTAAGTCTCTAGCTAATAACGCGAGAACTTCTTCGTAAAACCACCACGCCGGTCGGGAAAAACGAAGGCCGCCGGGTTTGACTCCAGGCGGCCTTCGATCAAGTTAATGGCTCAAACCAGAATCTAGGGCCAGTTGCCAGTCGGTGCATTTGCCGTGGCGTTTTCCACGCCATCGACGTCTGCACCAAGGTCCTTACCATCACTGCCTGCGCTCTTCCACGCAGTTCCGCTGGTAATACGGTAGTTGCCGTCTCGGCCACTGTTGAAGTTGACTAACCGTGACGTCCATGAAGTGGCCCATAACTGTGTTCCGGGCCAGTTAGACGCCGCTCCTGCGCCGCGCATAATACCGTTGTTGGTCACATCGAACCCGGTAAACTGATTAGCCAGCGCATTGTTGGCGTTATCAATCGCGCCGGAACCGGAGATGCCACAACCACGATAGTCAATGACATTGTCTTTGAAGACAAAGCCACTCCACTTGGGTGTGACGGCATCGCCTACGAGGATGAGCGAGCCATCCGTGAAAACGCTGTTGCACGAGCTGGATTGCGTAGGACTCGCGTTGATGATGGTGTTGTGGGCGATTTGCAGGTTCTGCGTGCCGCCCAAAAACCATCCGGTCGCGCTCCAGTCACCCGATGAAGCGCCCGGCTCCGGATCCCAAACCTCGGCATCCATCTCAAACACGTTGTCTCTGAAGAGCACTCGATCAGGAGTGACTCCGCAGTTGATAGCACCATCAATCGTATGGCCGACCACCGCCGTTCCGGCGTGGACGTTCTTCATAAAGTTCTTGTACCAGATGATGTCTGACATCTGGTCGAGCGTACCGGAGACTGTCGCTGTCGCTGCGGCCCCAGTGCCACCGCCGCCCGAAAAGCTGACTGTCGGCGCCAGACAGTAGCCCATGCCAGGATTTGTAATGCTCACGCTCGTAACGTGTCCGCCGCTAACGTTTGCTGTCGCCGACACGCACTGACCCTGCACGCAGCCTGGTGTATGCGTGAAGGATACGGCCGGCGCTGAGGTGTAGCCACTGCCACCGTTCGTCACCGCGACGTTAGTGACTCGACTCGAATCCTGTTCCAGCTTCAGGTTTATCGCCAGCGACTGCGCGTCCGGCCAAAAACCTCCCTGAGCATCGGCGGTGCCGCCAAAGTAGTTACCGAAGACGAGTAACTTTGCACAGGTCTTACACTCGAACAGATTTTTCTCAGCGACCCAGTCAGTCGTAAAGGTATCGCCGCAACCACCGTCGGGTTTCCACTTACATGGCACGTACATGTGATTGCGCAAAAACTCCAGTTGGCCGATCACGTAATTGTCGATAGCGAGGCCGGCGCCACCCCACATGAAGTTCTCACCAACCCCGATCAAAGTGTTGTTCAGGATCTTGTTTCGCTTGGCGTCAAGAAACAGAATCGCCTGCCCATCGAACCCGGAAAAATGGAACTCATCGAAATAGCTATCGATAACGAAGCTGTCTTCCCAGGTTGCGTAGAGCCCGCGTCCGGTGTTCTTCGTGGCCAGACCATGGACGTAGCAGCGATCGAATCCAATAAACTTCGGGATATTGGAAGCGTTATTGGCAAGGTTGGTCTGAAGCTGGATCAGTCCCGATTGATTGGCTCCATTTGGAGCGTCACTCAGAGCCGAAGAGTCCACCGTTATTTCAGCGCCGATGATGCGAATGTGATTCGCAGCCGCAGCGGCGATAATGGTCGGATCGACACTCGTGTTTTGGATCTTGAACAGCTTCGAAGCGTCGGCAGGTACGACGCGCTTGCCCTCAGGCAGGTTTGCATACTGCGACGACCGAACGACGATCCAGTTTTGATCGGCGTTTGCAGGCAGAGACCACTGGCCCGATAACGTCAGACCGGCGTCGACTGTGATGATGCGTTTCGTCGTGGCGGTCCCGGCATCGTTAAGCGCCGTTTGAAACTGCGATGGTGTGTAGTCACCGCCAGAAGTCTTTACAGTTTTCTCAACTGCACCTGTCATATCCGGCATACGACTATCGACTTGCACCGGCAGCGCGGTACAGGTGGCGCCACTGGAAGCCGTGGTGAAGGTTTGATCACTGCTCTGCGTAGAGGTCGTTCCGTTGTTTGCGTTAACGCGGTAGTGATAAAGCGTATTAGCCGAGAGACCGGTGAGCTGAATCGCGTGCTCAGTATAGAACCGCACCGTATCATCGATGGTGGAGCTTCCGTAGCTGGTGCTCGTACCATACTCAATGAATGAGTGTGACGCGACATCGGTACTGAAGTTGATCAGGGCACTGGTATTACAGTTTACCGCCGGATTGATGTTGGAGATCTGGGCTCCGGTTGAGCCACTTGAATCAGCCGCCTGAAAGTTATCGAAGATAACCTTGCCCGGCGCATTCGCTTCTGTCTGGAAGGTGCCGCCTTTAACCTCGAAGTAGATCCCGGTCGTGGGAATCGAGGAGCTCCAGACCTCGCTGTATTGCTGTGTCCAGGTGCCCGGCACTCCACCACTGCCCGGCGCTGTGTCGAGCGTTACCGCACCGGTCGAAGTGTTCTGGATGCGCCAGAATCTGTGATTGGTCGAGTCATAGGTTATAGAGAAAAGTGTAGTCTTGGTGCCCCCAACGTTTCTCACGCCTTTCAGCACGCCGCCCTCTTCTTGAATTCGATAGTAGGCAGTGACACTGGAGCCCAGGGTGAACATTGCATCGCCTGAAGTGTTGGTAGCCGGTGCTTGCACGAGCTCAACGTACGCGTAAGCGTCGCTGAAAGTGTAGGTGTTAACAGTGCGCATGCCGCGATAACTGGAGCCGGAAACATTTTGCAGCAATGGTCCAATCTCGAGACGTTGCGAGGTTTCAGCAATCGGCACATTCGTGTTGGTGAAACCGCTAAACAAGTCGTTTGGATTCCACTTCGCTGTGTCGATCGAGTTGTCGTTGAAGTCGTCGCTCAGAATCGCTGCCGCGAGAGCGCGAGGAAAATTAAGTAGAGTGCCGATCAACACCATTACTATGAGGGAGAAGGTAATGCCGATGAGCGTTTTGGTTGTGATTGAGCGTGTGGCGTAGAGTCTGCCACGCAGTCTTGACATACAGACCTCCTGGTTGTGGAAAGACAAATTGTTTTAAGCCGGGCCGGGCTTACGACGAGTGTAAGGAAGACATTGGGGGGTCTTCGCCGGACAGCCTACTCTCACAATTTTCGAGTGTCAATGAAAGGAATTTACGATTTTAAAATGCAGTCGAAACACAATAATTCTCCTCGAAATGAACAAGTCAGGAAGAGGGGCTTGTCCCCCGCTGTTGCTTGGATTCGATGAGCGGGGGCAAGCCCCTCTTCCTGACTTGTTCATCTCTCCCACGTCGGTACTCTTCCGAACAGTGAGGCTTTTTCTTCACGCAGTTCGACATGTCTTTGACGAAGAGTATTCGGATCAACGAGCGGATGCGTTTCCAAATCCGTGCAGACGCATTCAACGTGCTGAACCACACTAACTTCGAATTTTAGCCACAAAAAGGCACATAAAGCACAAGAGAATTTCTCTGTGTTTTATGTGCCGTTTGTGTACCGCTCTTTTAGAAACCAAGCTCAACCCAGATCCAGTTGTGATCCGAGAGTCGAACACCTTGATCTTCGGGGAGATCCCACTGTTGGCTAACAGCCGTACAGGAGAAGAAATTATCGAAGTCGTTGTGCAATGATGAAGGACACGTAGCGCGACCGTCGGGAACCGAAATGTTGTTCAAGGCGATTGAGCCATTGTTCGGCTTGTACAGCACGTAGTCTATGCGCCGGAAATCGTGTGTTCGAGTGTTCAGACCGAGAGGCATATCGGCAATTGTGTCGTTATCCCTGTCTCCCCAATTTGCTGAGGCTACGGAAGTCGACAATCCCGTCGCCCACAGGTCACTGAATCCTGCGGAAGTGAACAGATCAATTTGAAAACCGGAAGGCTGTTTGGGAGTGTCGGTCGTGAGGTTCAGGTCTCCGAGGATAATCACCGGCAGACCACCCGTAAGCGTACTATTGATCCAGCTCAACAGGTCGTTAATCTGTGCTACTCGTTGTACTGATTCCAGCGTACCGCTGCTCGCATTTCTGCAACCTGAAGGACACAAGTGAACACTCACCACATAAAACTGTTGCGAGTTGAACTCGAACTTGGCAGCGACAACACTGCGACGGACATCCGAACCGTCCCAACCGAAGTTGGATGAACCGTTAGCCAGATCATATTCGTACGTTGTGATTTCACTTAGACTATCCCGCGCCCAGATAGCATTACCGTCGCCGTCGGTGGGGTTGTTCACCCGGAATTTGACACGATGGAACCCGCCATTATCAAAGGCATCATCCCAATTTCCAAGATCTCCAGTTGAAACCTCCTGAGCAGCAACCAGATCAGCCGTCGATGTGATCTTGTTTGCCTGTGAGTCATAGTGATGAGTTCCATCCGTGGATTCACCGTGTTGTAGGTTCGCACTCACAAACGTCAATGAATCAGTAGGAGTTGGCGTTGGTGTCGGCGTTGGAGAGCTAACGCTCGCCGCGTAAAAGTTGTCGAAGATGACTGTGCCCGGCGCGTTTGTTTCTGACTGAAAAGTGCCGGCTTTAAGCTCGAAGATGATCGACGACGTGGAGATTGAGGAGTTCCATGTCTCGGTGTATTGCTGCGTCCAGGAGCCCGGCACTCCGCTGCTGCCAAATGCGGTGTCGAGAGTCACACTACCGGAGTCGTTACGGATACGCAGGAACCTGTGATTGGTCGAGTTATAGGTGATCGTGAAAAGCGTCGTCTTAGTGCCGCCAATCTTTTTCAGACCAATGAGACTCCCGGCCGACACGTAGATGCGATAGTAGTTATCAACATCATTGCCCACAGTTAACATAGCATCACCAGCAGTGCTTGAGTTGGCAGCTTGCACCAACTCGACATAGGCATAAGCGCCGCTGAAGTTATAGGTGCTGTTCGTGCGAACACCGCGATAATTGGAGCTGCCGGTATTTTGCAGCAATGGTCCAATCTGCAGTTGTTGCGAGGTTTCATTTAAGCCCAGACTCGTGTTGGTGAAGCCACTGAACAGCGTCGTCCCCCACTTCGTCGTGTTGAGTGAATTATCGTTGAAGTCATCTGAGACTAAGACTGTTTCCGACGGCGGCGCAGAGTAAGTGAATCCATTAGTCAGTGTGCCGCTCTGTGAATCGGTGTTGGTGACAACTACATTAACCGCTCCGGCTGAGTGCGCTGGAGTCTTGGCCGTAATTGAAGTAGAGCTTACGACGGTGACGCCAGTTGCAGACGTTCCACCCAGGCTTACAGTTGCGCCAGACGAGAAGCCGGTTCCGGTGATAGTCACGGAATCGCCCCCACTCGTGGTTCCTGATGTTGGTGAGATGGCGCTAACTGTCGGAGCAGGCGCGGTGTTGTCTGCGACTTCGAAGTTGTCGAAGATGATCGTGCCCGGCGCGTTTGTTTCTGACTGAAAAGTGCCGGCTTTGAGCTCGAAGATAATCGACGAGGTGGAGATTGAAGAGTTCCACGTTTCGCTGTATTGCTGCGTCCAGCTTCCCGGCACGCCGCTACTGCCGGTCGCAGTGTCGAGCGTTACATTACCCGAGTCGTTGCGAATGCGCAGGAACCGGTGATTGGTCGAGTTATAGGTGATCGTGAAAAGCGTAGTCTTAGTGCCGCCAATCTTTTTCAGACCGATGAGGTTTCCGGCGGACACGTAGATCCGATAATAGTTGTCGACGTCATTGCCGACAGTGAACATGGCATCACCCGCAGTGCTGGAACTGGCGGCCTGGACCAATTCCACAAACGCGTAAGCGCCGCTGAAAGTGTAGGTGCTGTTGGTGCGAATACCGCGGTAATTGGAGCCGCTGGTGTTTTGCAGCAATGGTCCAATCTGAAGCTGATTCGAGGTTTCATTCAAGCCCAGACTCGTGTTGGTGAAGCCGCTGAACAACGACGTGCCCCACTTGGTTGTGTCCAGAGAATTGTCATTGAAGTTATCGCTTACAATCGGCGCAGCCAGAGCACGTGGAAATGTCAGTAAGTTAGTGATCGAGACGATCACGAGAAGAGAGAAAATGATGACGATGAGAGCTTTAGTGGTTGTGGGTATAGCGTAAACTCGACCTTTCAGTCGTGACATATCGACCTCCTTGCAGTGAGAGACAAATTGTTTATGTCGTGGGCTTGCGACGATTAAAGAAGGGAGAGCAGTGGGGGGGTCTTCGCGGTACAGACTACTACCGGGTTTATGACACTGTCAATTTAAAACGTGATGTCATAGACAAAGTACAATGTGCAGGGGATGAGAGCTAAACATCGGCATCTACAATTTACACATGCGCGCAATGGGCGGACGCATGTTTTGCTTGATTTGAACGGTCATAACATCACTGGTCCAGGCGGTGGCGCTGATGGCATCTCTGCAGTTGGGACAACGATACTGACTATCAAAGGGCCAGGTTTTCTTGTGAAGTGCATAAAGATCTGTTGTGCACGTTGACAGCAGGAAAACTACCTGCCTAAACTCCGCGTCAGGTGACGTAATGATTAGCCGGCCCTCACTCATAATCGCAGCTTTTATAGTTTCAGTTGGGCTCGTCGGTGTCGTACTGAACAGACGCAGCGTCCCACCTGTCCCTATTGTCCACGCACAACAAACACCTATCGAACCGGGCTCAATTGACGATACGGTCCAGAAAGCTATCGCTAATGGGAAGTTCTCAGTAACGGTTCCCCTCGAAATCATGCATGAGGATGTAGACGGGTTCGATGACGCGAAGGCGCATTACAGCATCCTGGTTGCCGACGCGGTCTCGAAGCAAAGTTTCGCTACTAGTGCTTACAGCGTTGAAACCTGGTTCAAGTTTACGGTAACGGAAACCATACTAAGCACTGCCCCTCACGTCTGTGTCAACGGTGCATGTTCATTACCAGCGGGCCTCCCCGCTGCGAGTTCCAACGAGTTATGGTTGTCAAAATCAGGAGGCGCCATTGAAAGAAATGGTGTCACTGTTAAGTTTGAGTGGGATGAATTTCCGGATTTCAATGTCGGCCAGAGATATGTTCTGTTCATTGATATGAATCAGAGCACCAGGGTTGGTGCGAACGCATTAGGTCCAGTGGGCGTGTTTATGCTGGACAACAATGGCATCATAGCGTCCGTTCTCGGTGAAGACACCAACTTAAAATCAGATATCTCCTCTCGTTTTGGAAATTGCTTAACTCAGCTTAGAAACTCAATCAATCCTCCTCCACAGACCTTCAGGATGTGATCTTGTTATCACCGAACTGGCGTGAAGATATGATTTTCGCTTCCAGAAGGGCGCGTGTATGAATCGCTGGAGTGCAGGCCAAACGCCTTAAACAAAGCTGCAAATAGAGACGCACGCGACGCAAAGCAATCTCGTTTTCCTCGCGTCATAGATGGGCCCAGCTAAATAGCACTGTGAATTCACATGAGAATGTTTGAGATCTGGTCAGTCTTGTCTGGTTTTGCCGAAATTCAATCTATGATCTGCTGAATTCAATTCATGTTCGGCGAAATTCAATGTGCAATTTCGTTAAATGCAGACGAGGTGAGTCCAGTTCAAGACAGCCGCGCAGGAGTTCAAAACGCGCGAGGGCTGATCTTGCTTGCTATTCGCGCAGTTCACGACGCTACGAACCTAATCATGAACCGTTACTCCCAATTACGAACACCATTGGGCAAGAGAAAGGCCGCCGGAGTTAACTCCAGCGGCCTTCAAAGTCGTGGCTCCGCAGGTAGGGTGAGAGACCTATTAGGAATGTCGCGGGTTTAAACTGTTTACAATCTTCACTTTCAGCATCCAGTTGTGCCTTAGTTGTGACAGGCATTTCAAGACGCATTAGGCAAAAATGGCGCGAGGCGATTGAGCTTCCAGCATGCGACGGGGATCGAGCGGACCCGGTCAGGGGTACGACAGGAATTGCTGGTGGTAGAGCGGGTTGATGATCGCGATACTGATCATCCTGCTGGCGCTGTTCTTCCTATTGATGGTCAGAACTGTAAGAGAGTCGTACGTGCTCAACGCCCTTTGGGCCATCGGAGTTGTCAACGCCGACCTTGCTTATGAAAGCGCCCTGAGGCTTACGCATATTTTCGCATTTAGTGACATAACTCAACATTCTAACTTGCCGCCGTTACTGGACCACTTGCAATTGCAACTCTTTGACCCCCTTTTAAACCCTTTTCAAAATTTCACGTGACTACGCCACGACAAGATTTCTTGGACCACCGGGGTTCTTTAATCTTCGATCACACTAAAAACTTCATTTGGATATCGCGCGCTTTAGAGCCTTGCAGTCTTGATAGCGCTCATAACGGGAAGCCCTGCCAATTACCGGTTAGGGTAGCTGTTGGGGTGAACCTAGGTCTTAGGCCTCCGCTAATTTCTTTATTCTTGGGGCGAACACTTCATAGAACGCTTTGAGTGTTCGATAAAGCCAGTCGTGCTGTGTCGACCAGGCAAGACGGTCAGTGGGGTCTGCATGCTTCTGGATCAGGATCCAACTTTCTACGTTATTGGGACGCGGGTCCCAAACTAGTTTCATGCCAAGCTGTTCCTCTATTTCCTTCTTCTCGTGTTTCAATAAAGGAAAGAACCTTTCAGCTCCCCGACCCAGAGTTAGGTCAACACCTATTACTGGCCCCCCTGGGTTCCTCACTTTAAAATGAGCAGCCACTCTACAGCTGGAACCTAGCCCGATCGCCATCCATGGATCCGGACGTGGATTGGGGAGAGTTAGTGAGCTGCTTTCATCTGCCTCTGCCAACTTTTTGAAAGCAATCCAAAAATCTGTTTTCATTTTTGTGCCTCCTCGACCAGACTTGCTGGCTCGTGTTATGCGGTTAAGGGCGTCAGGGCGGATCATGTAGTCGCGTCCGATGCGCTCTGCTTTTAGTCGACCATCTTGAATCATGCTTTGGATGGTTCTTAGCGGCACACCCATCTTGATGGCAGCCTCTTTAGTAGTCAGGTGTGATGAACCCACGCCGACCCTTATCTCATGATAAGTTGATTGTCTCAAGTAAGCTTCCTAACCTATTGATGTGTCAGGTGATATGTATATGGTTTTCGCATTTAATTCCGCGCCATAGCGCTGAAAGATACGTTCTTAAGCAAGCAAACAACTCCGCCTACGAGGAGGCCGTTAAGCTGCTGCAGAAAATCCGTGAGCTAATGGGTGGCCTGGATCGCGTAACCGAGTTTGAGGATTACGTTGAGGCGCTACGCGTCGAATACAAACGCAAACGCAACTTCATTAAGCTGCTTGATACAATTAAAAGCTTGTGATTCGCGGGAAGTCATTGAGAGCAATAGAGCCGCAAATGCTACGTCGACGCTATTGGATTAGGTGATCGGGATCGGCACACATGCCGAAACGTTTCAGAACGGCGACGGAATTCCAAGAGCGCGGCAAATGCTTCGAACTGTTCCCTGGGGAATCTCTCGATGACGCGGCACGGCGGCGGATTTTCTGGTTTGTCGGTTGATGTAAAGGCTGTGCTGTCTTCCTTCGCGCATGAGCTGGCAGCCGTGACTCTCAAGATGTCGAATTAAATCGATTCGCTTCATGCGGCGCGAAAGGCGATTTCTTCACTACTGATTCTTTCCCTGGGAACATCTTCGGCCAGCAAGCGGTTTCCTTCCAGCACCATCTCGATTGCTTCATCCAGATTTCGCCGCGCCTCCTCGACATCGGCGCCAAGCGAGATCGCTCCTGGAAGCTCAGCGACCGACGCCTGAATCAGCCCATCGGCCTTTTCGTAGATTATGGTCATCTTGATTTCCATAGTCCCTCCGGCCACATCATAGCACGAGGCAATAAGGTGAGACCCGATTCGATTGCGACAGATTGTTGTTACGTTTCTAAATTAGCCATCATCTCAGCCGATCCTGGATATGGATCTTGCGATAGAACTTACTCAAGCGAACGCATCGATGTCATCGAAGATACTGCGCGAGCTTCGCGGCTTGTCTTGTGATTCGACGGTACCTAGTTTTCGCGGGCTTCTCTCTGGCTCCGCTGGAGTGTTTTCTTCAACCCAGTCATTCGTCTGAGCGATTTGCTTCTCAATGAGTTGGAGTGCGGTCTCGTCTTCGCTGAACCGATCCTTAAGAGAATCGAAAAGCTCCATAAGCTGCTGCATGTGCTCTTCGGGCGGATCTCCTAGAGAACGGTTTAATTCCCACTCGCGTCTCACATCGCCCAGCCGCGGCAAAAGCTCTTTCCTAACCCTTAACACCAACTCCTCGAATTCTTCGTCAGTTAACAGGCTTCGAATTCCGTCGTCATCCAGAGCGTCTGCGTCTTGGCCTTCAAGAGCGTAATTGCTCACCGTCTCAACAAACTTTTTTCTGTTTTCCTCCGGAAGGAGCCCGAATTCATGGAGGCGCTTTGCTAGGCGAACCTCTGGAACGGTGTCGAGAAATAGTCCGGGTTCGGAAACCTGTTCAGAAGACTTGGATTGTGCTGCAGATACAGAGAAAGGAATTCCTTCGAGCAGCGTCGCGCTAAAAATCCCTTTAGGTTCCGCTTCGCGCCAAACGCTGATAGCCAAGGCGCCTTGTATGATTTGCTCTGCAAAACTTGCGCAAGTTTCGCAAGCATCTGTGGAAACAAAGGCTTGGGGACCACGACAGCTCTCTCGATTCCAACATCACCGCAAGTCACTTGATCAATCAGCCGTTCCGGCGTGCTTCCCTGGATGTAGATGCCAAGATGCTCTGGACTATGGACCAAGATTTCGGCGTACGCGTCGCCTATAGTCGGATGCTTGAATTGCCAAACTGATTCACCGCTCGAATGAGAAAGGAGGACAAGACTGCCCTTCAAAGCTTCGAGCGCGGCGACGCATCCGCCTAGATCGCTGCCAAGACGTTCAAGGGCACGCGTCTCTGAGGGTTGGAGTTCGATCGGGCTTTCCAAACTGTCGTTGCGCATGTAGATGAGTGCAAGTGCCGCCTTGCTGTCGGTGTCGAGGCCCTGGAGTACTTCTTGGAGAAGTTGTTCACGTTTTTCTACGAATTGCCCAAGGTAGTACTCGTCGATGAACAGATCCCTAGTGAAAATCGGGTCGGCTAGGCGTCTCGCTATTTCAGGGATGAAACGCGGATGGTTCGCGACGCCTTCAAGATAAGGCTTGATGTCGGTAAGAAAGAAGCGTGGTTGCTTTCCGAGCTTAAGATGGTTGTAGAGGATTTGACGCCGTTCGTCGGTTTTTAGGTCTTGGACATCGATCACAACCTGGCTCTCCTTGAGAAGCGGAAACGCGCTCTCCTTCAGGTCCTTGCGCGCGCGATTGTAAATATAGTCGCGCGAGGTCATCACGATCTTTGCCCCTTTGCGCAGCATAGGCCGGATTTGCGGCAAGATGTGGTTCCAACGGTGGACCAGGAAATCCTCGTACTGGGTCACGCCAAAAGCGTCGTCCACCCAGAAAAACTGTGATGGTTCGTCTGGGTTCCAACGCTCAACCACCTTTCCTGGATCGTCAAGTTTGAGAGTCGATGCGTTCCATTGGTCGAGTGCGGCCATTGCCAACAGGGACGCGATGGTCGTCTTGCCTGCCGCAGGTTCGCCGATGAGCAGCACGAAACTGTGCTTGTCGAGAGCATCGACTGCTCTCCGGTAGGCGTCGGTGACAACTACCTTCGCTAAGTCGTCGCGCATCGATTCGAGGATCGTTCGAGCCTGCAAATAAGCTCGCTCATCGAGAATCTGACTTAAATCCCCAAGCCCGTACACGCGCGGGACGAGCATGCGCAGGTGTTTGTTCTCGCGAATTTGCTGGTTTATCCAACTGGAACCGAACGTTTTGACGTGCTTGACTCCGGCCGCTTTGAATAGAGCTTTGATCTTTGCGGCGCCAGTACCGGACAGACCTGCATTGGTCATAAGCACGTAGGAATCACAAAGACCCTGAGCGACAAGCTTCCTTGCCTTTTCCACTTCATCGGTAAGGTCTGATGCTTTGATTACATAGTTGATCTTGCTGGTGAATTTGCATTGAATCACGAGAGCGCCGCTGAGATCTTCTCGCCCATGTGGTCGCCACTTACCGGTGAATGCCCCATCCATTCCGCCATCGCTGGTATCAAGAAACGACTCCACGAATTGCCCCAAGGTCTCCCTTGTGATCGTGAGACAAAGCTGTTGAAAATCGTTCCAGCCAAGGCTGTGGAGTTCGTACATGTCAGCAATGTTTTTGTAGGAGGCGTGAGTTTCGCGCGAGGGCTACTAGAGACGCTTTAATGTAAACTCAACAGGACGTCCGGGGACTTCACGGGTTTAAATATCGGGTCGATCTCTCTTGAGGCAGCATGTTAATTAATTATCATCTTCATCAATACAGGAATGATTCATCCAAAAAGCGCAATCATTTGGGAGAGTATAGCAATATTCCCGTGTGTGACGGTGCAATGGGTGTTCACGCTATCCGCGCGAATTTAGGTCATGAGAAAGACGAGTACTGCCAAAGAAGAGCACGGTCGGCATCTGCGTCAACTTTGTGACTTACTTGTGACAGGCAGCGCCGACGGAATGAGGTAAGGTCATTCTTTCCAAATACCCATAAAAATAAATGGCTCCGCAGGTAGGACTCGAACCTACAACCCTTCGGTTAACAGCCGAATGCTCTGCCATTGAGCTACTGCGGAGTATTTGGTGGCGCAGTTCTTATACCAAATGGCTTTCGCCAAAATCAACCGCAGGCCCCACACAGCCCCTCAGCCCCCAAACTTGCGCTCCGCCAAAATCTGCGAGAATATCTCCAGCCCTAATCCCCTATCGAAAGGTCCGAAATGGAACGCCGCACAACTGCCTGGTATAGCCCGAACCTGAACATGGAAATGCCCCTCGTCGCCTATGGCCACGCCGGGCCGCCGCTGCTTATGTTCCCGACCGCTGCCGCCGACTATCTCGAATACGAGCGCTTCTACCTCGTCGACGCCATCAAGTCGTTCATCGAAGCCGGCAAACTGCGCGCGTACTCCATCAACAGCGTCAATCGCTACAGTCTCCTCAACGAGCAGATGCCGCCAAATCTCAAGGCCGAGTTGCTCACGCGTTACGATCGCTATATCACTGACGAAGTGCTGCCACTGATTCGCAAAGACTGCGGCGACGGCGAAAACCGCCCGCTCACGACCGGCGCGAGTCTCGGCGCGTTTCTTTCAGCCAACGCTTACTTCAAACATCCAGACATCTTTCGCGGCGTGATCGCGATGAGCGGCAGTTACGACGTGCGCTCTTATTTAAAAGGACACTACGACGATAACGTCTATTTCAATAACCCGGTCGACTACCTTTCCAATCTCAACGACGACCACTTTCTGCCGCTGTTACGCAAGGCCGATGCGATCATGATCATGTCTGGGCAGGGAAACTACGAAGCGCCGGATCGCAGCCAAACGCTTTCAGACATTCTCAACGCCAAAGGCATTCCCCACACGCTCGATCTCTGGGGAGCCGACGTGGACCACGATTGGCCGTGGTGGCGCAAGATGCTGCCTTACGCTCTCGGCAAGTTGTTGTAGTCTATTGGTTACAACTCGTGAGTCGCCGCTTGCTCACTTGCACATTCTTAGGACTAACAGTGGGCCTCAGGACCGGTGGATAGTAATCGGTACGACCAAGGAATAGCTGCACCTGCATGTCTTCGCGATATCCGCCATCAACAGCGAATAGATTCGCCGGATTCATTTCCCGAACACGCACGAGATAATTTTTATAACAGTTCGCTTTGAATTGAGCCTCACCGATGTGCGAGCGCCGACCAGCGTACACAACAATATAGCCGCGCCACTCAGGTTCCTGTTCCTGTAGCGTGAAAAGCTGAATTACGAAATTGTCTAATCTTGCTTGTGCATCCTCATAGCGGATGTTACCAAACTCATCAAACGGATAGTGCTCGATGCCCTTCAACTTCACGCCCGGCACAACTGGAGCAGCATATTTGTATTCACCACACTTATAATTCTTTTCTTTTCCCGCCGGGCCATAACTCATCTGCGAAACAGCGTCGTCCTGAACAGTGAAGGTGATACCTTCGTCTGGATCGGTATACCAGCGAGTAGGGGTGTGGGCAGCTTGAACGGTTTCGTACTCCTTGCCAGCGGTAAGCACTTCGCTCGTTTTCCTGCGAACGTGCGGATATACGTCGACGCCAACAACAGTATTTTTCGGAACGCGCCATCCATCTGGCAGTCCTTCCTCACACGGTACGCCCGGAGAAAAGTACACGAGGGCCCGCTCTTCGGGAGAATCGTAGATCCAAATGTAAGGTGTCTTATCGTCGGTTGGGCGCCCGAGCAGTCGTTCTACATCGGCACGAGTGGAGTGGAGCGGTTCGATTCCACGCCACGATTTCGCAGACGCTGAATTGATGCTCATCAACACAACGCACACACCAAAAATGATTTGCTTAGATTTCATGTTTACGGCTGAGCGCCAGTTGTCGATACTGTTCCACCAAGTATGCGATCGGCTTCGGCGCGCAGAGCGTCCAGTTCTTTCTTCAACACTTGATAACGATCGATCGCGTCGCGTCCGATCTTCTGGTCCACGTTTGACGTCATGCCAGCGAGATACGTTATGTGCGCCTGGAGTCCGGGCTTGCCGTAACGTACGGGCTCAGTCAACAGTTTTGCGGCAAGCACATTCAAACGCGGATCGTTGGGTGACTTCTTAAGAGCTTCGCGGACGCGCGTCACAAGCTGATTGACGCTGGTCACCAGATCGCGCATGCGCATGTTGTGCTCAAACTGTTCCTGCAGGTCTGAAACCGTCACTCCGTCCGCTGCGACTCTCGGATCGATCAGTGCGTTGAATGTTTGCGTCTGATTCGCAGCGCCGGTTTTTAGTCGCACCTGATATTGACCCGGCGGCAATGTGACACCTGCCTGGTTTCGCAGGTCCCATGCGAAACGATTGATGCCTGCAGTTTTGGTAACTCGCGGTGGCGGTGTGAAACGTCGCATGGGCACGGCATCGGGATCTGATTCCGGTCCGGCGCCACCGGCACCCGGCATTCCTGCGCCCTGATTCCCTCGACCTCCACGCGGCGGCGCAGTTTCGCTGTTATACGAGTTGAGCACTGCGCTTTTTGCGTCGAGTATCTCGATCACAACAGCCTCACTCGGCGCAGACGGCAGATAATATTCAACTACTGGTCCAAGCACTGTTGGACTGACTCGCGTCCGGTAACCATCACGCGGCTTGAACAACTTGACCTCTGAAGTCTTCAGCTCCGACGTGAGCTGGTGCAGCGATGTTAAATTGTCGAGAATCCAAATCGCTCGTCCCTGCGTCGAAACGATCAGATCTTTGTGATGCACTTTGATATCGCTCACCGGCACGTTTGGTAAGTTCAACTGAAACGGTTGCCAGTGCGCGCCGTTATCAAACGAGATGAACATGCCAAACTCGGTTCCAGCGTAAAGCAAACCTTCGCGATCCGGATCTTCACGCACGACGCGCGTGGGCCAATCAGCGGGAATGCCGTTCTTGCCGTTCGTGAGCCTGGTCCAGGTGTTGCCGTAATCGTTGGTCAGATAGATGTAAGGCTCGAAGTCACCGAGCAGCCAGCGGTACACAGCGAAATACGCCGAGCCTTTGCGATGCGGCGACGCTTCGATGTACTGCACGCGCCCGCCCGGCGGCAGATCTTTCGGCGTCACGTTCGTCCACCTTTTGCCGTTGTCGCGCGTGATGTAAAACGGTCCATCATTCGATCCGGTCCAGATCACGCCCTTCTCGAGTGGCGACTCAGTGATCGCATACAAAGTGCTGTAAAACTCTTCACCCGTCACGTCGCGTGTGATCGGCTCGCCGCTCGCGCCCTGGCAACACGCCGGATGCGCTGTCAGATCAGGCGAGATCCGTTCCCACGTCACGCCTTTGTCGCGCGTGCGATGTACAAACTGCGATCCGTAATAAAGCACATCCGGATCGTGCGGCGACGTTGCCATCGGCGACACGCGCTGCATGCGATAGATCAGATCGCTCGCGGGATTGCCATACAAAGACTGGCCGCCGATCCAATAGCTCTTCTCCTGACCGGTCTTGAGATTCATCACGCCGTACTGTCCCTTGCACGAACCGTAAACAATGTCGGGATTCGCGGGGTACGGCATGATTGGACCAGTTTCACAACCCGGACCAGCGCGCCAGTCCACCGTTGAAAACGGCTCAGCCTGGCTCGAGATGATCAGCGTCGTGTTGTCCTGCTGCGCGCCGTAGAGTTTGTAAGGAAACTGATTGTCGACCCAGATGCCGTAGATCTCCGCGG
>JGI12363J15224_100024_pt1 | contig 31912 bp, 16 predicted proteins | sample ForSoiNitrogNN91_FD_15224 | JGI IMG/M metagenome (IMG submission 15224)
GACCAACCCCTCTCGGTCGGTCGTACCTGGGTTGTAAATCAAGCCTGGCGGTTTTTGAAAGCTCGCATCGCATCCGATCGCTCCGGCAATGCAAAGAGAGATCTCGAATGCAACCTGATCCTGAAGCCTGAAGAACCCCGCAAGCCGCTTGTTACTTACATACCAAGCGGGGATCCCAAACTTTATTTCAAGAAGAACAGCCTCGTACACGCCGGCAGCTTTTGGTTCAAAAGCCAGGCCGACAAAGACTTCGCGCGTGCTTATAACTGGAATGGTTATACGATCAAAAGCTATCACGGAAATCGACCCCTGACTGGTGAACCGATCCGGCTTGCGCAATCAAGTGTCGAAGTCGCGCCCAAAGCGGATGTCGAAGTACCGGTCTATATCTATTGCGACAATGAAACGATCCCCAATCCCGATCCGGCCAGTTGTGAATACTCCTTCAAGCTATTTGGTGATTTCAGTGCCGACTCGGAGCCCGGACCTTACTTCACGACGCTATATCGTGACCCCACTCGCGCTGAGATCGAGTTGCGAGTTATTTCTCCGAAACGGCAGCTCGAGGTCTATTGGACCACTGACGGAAACACAAGGCTTCGCACTTTGCCGGACGGCGTTGACGCGGACGAGCTGCTGGACGGATCGGATTCAATTCTCCTCGATCCACAGACAATAAAGTTCAACCCATTAACGGGCGGTATGCGAGAACCGCTTAGCCTGGAGTTCGGTAATTCCTGTGCCGTCGGTGATGGTGTCGTTGACGTGAAGCTGTCCACTCGCATTCGTTGCGAGCGGGCCATCAGAAACGCCATCGAAATGGAAAATGGCCGGCCCCTCGAAGATCTGATTGAGGTCTATGACTTCAAGGTGCGCAAGTCTGACATCACTGTCAGGGCAGGGGAACCGGTGCAGACGCGCGCGATCAGGTTATTCCCAGGCAAGATCTCACGCATTGTCTCGGGGCGAATCAAAGCTGAAGACATCGCGGCCGAGATCATGCTCGATATCAACGTCGTGGATGGGCAGGGAGGAGTTAAGCATCGCACGTTGACAGTTGTCATCCCGTTCAGCATTGAGCAGCTGCCTGGGTTGAATTGGCTGGCAATCGATTTCGGAACTTCGGCAATTAGCGCGGCCCTGGGCTCTGGTGAAAGCGCGATGATGGTTCCGTTACAGCACATCACCGTGACAGGCGGTCTCAGCTTAGCCAGGCACGACACGGAGAATTCAGAACGGCACAACCACAACCTCCTTCCCAGTTGGATCTGTTGTAACTCGGATCTCCGCGATCCCTCAGGCGACAAGAAACGTCCGGGCTTTCCCGGGTACTACTCTGAACAGCTTTCGATGTCGCCGGGTGAATCGGACTTCATCGGCTTGCCTGCCGTTACTCATGAATTTGCAGAGCACTCCAGCCGGATCATTTATTCGTTGAAGTCATGGCTTGCAACGGCCTCGCCTAACATTCCCATTTTGATCAGGAAAGACGGAAAACAAGTTCAGCAATTATTGCCCCTCGAGAAGATGGTCGAATCGGGCTTTGCTGCCCTGGCCGATGCTTATCTCTTCGAGCCTGCATACCATGCCGATCAGATCGTGATTACTCACCCCAACACCTTCACACGAAGGCACCGAGACGTGCTGCATAGAATTGCGCACCGTGCGTTAGGCAAGCCTGAACGCTTCGGGATTCCGCTGATGGAACGAATTCACCTCATCAGTGAATCCGATGCGGTGGCGCATTATTACTGCTTTGAACAAATGCGCACACAAGCGCGAGCTGGTGTCGAACGTTTATTGGTTTATGACTTCGGCGCCGGAACTTTGGACCTATCAATTATTAGGGTCGTGTGGAAGGAGGATGCGCCTCACTATCCGATCGAGTGGAACGTTGAAAAGCGGCTGGGTGTGCCTGTAGCCGGCAACTATATCGATGAAATGCTCGCACGGCTTATTCACCGGTTGTTGAGCGATCAAGCGATCGTGGAGGCGAAGGGATTTGAGTATTTCCTGCCCGTTGTAGGACGGTCTTTCAACCAAAAAGATCCGGACGAATATCGGCGCGCCATCACCCGTCTTTGGAACTGGATACGCGAAGCCAAGCACGAGTGGAGTAGCAAGTGCAGAGAAGTGTTAGCGCAGGGCGGAACCTTGTCTGACTGTCCGCCACTCAACGTCAAGGTTGGAGTAGGTAAGGAGTTGGAAGTCGTTAGATATGCGACCGGTCAGCGTCCGGACGTCGAGGAACCGGTTGACCAGCCCGGTTTGTGGGTGGTTGGACTGGGAGACATTTATCTTTCGATACCTTCAAAAGTGATCGAGGAAGACATGCGCATGCGAAAGTTCATGGAGTTCGTAACAGAAGACTTCATTGACGAAGCGCTTGGCAGTATTGGGCTAACGGACTCAGACATCGACACGGTCATCGTTTCGGGCCGTGGCGCTCGTTATCCGGGATTACGGGAAAGCGTCTTGCAGCGTTTTACTTATGCTGAAAAACCCGATCTCCTCACCAGTGATTCGATGAAGAGTGCGGTAGTACTCGGAGCGATCGCACGGCAAAGTCTGAGTCGACAGTTTACTGACGCCAGCGATGATGCAAGCCTCGCCCCGCAACTCGGACTGCTGCGCAACTTCGACGACGACCTCGTTCTGGAAAAGGATTGGGATCAGCCAATCGATCTGACGACGAGCCCGACCTTTCGGCTCGTACAAGTGAATCTGAAAACGCCAAATCCACGCACGGACAAGAAGTCATTCCGAAGGCATTTCTATATCGATCTCGCCGACCCATATTTCGTTCGCGACGACATTCTCGGCGACGAAAAGTATCTGCACATCCGCAAGGTGATCAAACGCGGAGAATTGGCGATATACCTCGGCGGCAAAGATGGGAGCCCGCCTCGATCAGTTTTTCCGGAGGACCAGGTTGCCGGCGCGGTGACGAGACCTCCATGGCCCATCGGCAACGTGTTGTTGAATCCGCAGGATTAGGAACAGAGATATGTCGCAGTCAAAAATTGGCAGGCTATTGATTAGCTTCGTAGTGATTGTTGTCGCTGTCCATGTGGGCGTTGCTCAGCAAGTCCAAAGTGTCAAAAGCCCGCAGTCTATCCAGTGCGGCGGGAAAACTTACGAATTGCGGTTAATGGCTGCTGCGGCCCTGGTAAATAATATCTCCGCGAAATCATTAGCGATCGTGTTGACTCCTGACGATCGCTCAGAGAGCAAAGTTTTTAGTGTCTACTGGACTGAAGGCGGGATGTCCTTCCCTAGTTATCGCGACAACACAAACGGTAATGGTGGCAAAGTATTCGATTACGGCGACGGCATAATACGTCCCAGTGGCCAGAGTGTTGTTGAGTCATTCTTCTCAGAAGCAAAGTGTTCAACTAATGATCCTCAGGTCATACGAATTCGGAGTGAATTAGCTGCACCCAACTCTCTAAGTTCAACGACTCTACGCGACTTGGCAGCGAAGCTAGGCTTAGATGCGGACGAGGTGAAGGACTCTACAGCTAATGATCTTACGAACATTCCAAATCGCAATGAATTTGCGGCAGCGATTCATAAATACGTCCCTGAGTTATTGGCAGCGGAAAGTCAAACTGCTGATCCCGGTGGCAACGACTCGTCCGACGATGAAGTAAAACGCTTAAGAAATGAAAACACCGAATTAAAGACCAGACTATCGAACCTTGAGACAGGCAAGGGCAGCTCACTAGGCAACCCACCTTGGTGGCTCCTTGTCATTTTCGCGTTCATGGTGGTGCTGTCGCTTGGCGGAATTACCTTCTTCGGGCTGGCGCTCTATCACTGGATTCAACTGAAGTCGAAGAAACAAAGCCGCTTAGCAGTCTGGTTGCTGGGAGACCCGCAAGCTTCAAGGACCCAAATAGCTGAGAATCTGAAGAAGGGACTCAAAGAACTCCAGGAGCCTGATTCCAACTCCCGCGACGGTTCAAACGGCATTCCACCCGTAGCAACGGAGCTCGCGCCAGACATTAAGAAAATTCAAGACACTCTCCAGGGCCTCACTTCAGACGTTGGCACAATTAAAATGAACGTTGAGGGGTTCAATAGCAAGCTCGACGTGCGCATGAAGGCAAATCAGGCGCTGCAAAATATCTGGCACCGCCTGTATACCTCCGAGTACACCAGTGAACAAACGGACAAGCTCGTTAAGGATGTGGGCCTTGTTATTGAACTTTATAACTCGCTGAAGTCCCAGTGTGTCTCCGCGGACGCGTCCACGAAGCAGGCCACGGATCAAGTAAGACACGTGGTAACAGAACTCAATACCATCCGGAGAAACCACTTCACCAATTTGAGCGAACGGGCCCTCCTAACCGAAATAGCGGACAGCATAAACATCAGGTTAACGACAGATGCCAGACGGTTGGACGAATTGAGAATTATCGAGGACGCGGTGCGCAACTATACCGGAAAAGATAAGGGCGCAAGTGACGTTGTAACGAAATTGATAGGCGAACATATAGAGGTGCAGCGCAAGCTCGAGAAATACGAATACCCGCGAGACCTGAATCGAGCCATTGACGCTGTGTTTAGTGTTCACCAGAAAGTGACCGATGAGGTAAGGCGTGCTTTGCCAAACCAGGAGGGAAGAATGGGCGAGTTGGTTACGTCACTCGCCGATGAATACCTCAAGGTAAAACCGGAAGCAGAGCGCGCGCAAGGTTTGGAAATCGAAAAATCAAACCTGCGGACCAGGTTGGACCATGCGCAGGCGGAGCTTGAGGCGGGCAAACAATTGGCTGCAGAGATTGCACTTGAATTCAACCTTAATCCTGATCGTTTGAAAGAGAACGAACAAGCTATTGGTGCAACTCTCAATCGATTACGGAAAGAAAGAGCGTCGAGTGTCTATCTCCAACTCAGGCTTGGACTTTCCTCCGCCCTGATCGCTTTTGAAAAAACAACGAATACAACCGGTTCTGAGGAACGGAACGAGGTTTTGGAAGCTCTTAACCTGCACAAAGTGAAAGACGGCATTCGAAATCTGCTCACCAAAATGGAGGAGTGTACCGGTGAGCAACTATGGCACCAGGCTTTGTCAGAGGGGTTCAGCGAGAAATGGCTTCACTACTTGATCCGGGCAGATCTGTTACTGCGCACCTACTACGTGGACCAGAAGGAATTCGGGTGGCTTAGTAAGGTCGTTTCTTTTGCCTGCTCAGCGATCCTTGCAGCCCTCCATGAATTTCAAGTCGAGGTGGTCCAAGTGAGCTTGCTCGGTGAGCGGCCGAAAGAAATGGACACTGAATCGGTTTATTCGGGGGTACGAAATTTACGAGCGGTCAGAGACAAAGTGCTCTTGAAGCTTACGAACGGTCAGACGCAGGAGTTAGTGGTGGATGTGACCTCATTCCCGTATTTCGTAAAGGGAATTCAGGAAAACCGGGGACGCGCAGCCCTCGCGAATCCTTCAGCGTGGGTACAGCATTGAGCCCTGCTCATGAATTCCCACCACAATTGAAGAAAGAACTGCCGGCATGAAACGAATTGTCATCCTCGCTTTTCTATCAAGTTTGCTCCTCGCGCTCTTTTTGTGGCTGCGACCAGTGATCGGCTCGAGAGGAACACCCACGGTGCCGAACGTTGCGGGACGGCCGAGCAAGCCGGTGGCAGACGGTTCGGCAGGCGGCTCGGTAAGTCAAACGCCGCCCGGTTCCACAATTGGACCAGCAGTGCCCCGGCCTGGTCCAGCCGATGCAGCAAAGGCGGGCGTCACTCATTCCGACGAGCTCGAGGTCGCCATTCTGGATTTGGTTAACCAGGAACGCGCCAATGCAAATGTGAATCCTTTGCAACGCGATGACACGTTACAAACCACAGCGCGTGATCACTGCGACGACATGCTCGTGCGCAACTATTTTTCTCATGACGATCCGGATGGCTTCTCCGCGATGGACCGGATCTCAGCGGCACATCGCCAATTAATCGGGTTGACCGGTGAAAACATCTGGATGGGTGTGAACATCGACCTCTCCGATCAAAAAAAAACGGCAGCATTGATCGTCAACGACTTGATGCGTAGTCCCAGGCACAAGGAAAACATCCTCAACAAAGACTACACGCACATTGGTATCGGCGTCGCAATAAAGGGGCGTGACATTAAGGCTACGCAGAACTTCGCGGACATTGTCGCGCTAACCAGACAAGCCGTCCCTTTGCAGGTGCATGGCGGGGAGAGCCTTGATCTGACTGCGCAACCGTTTGGCGCCGGTCAGCCGCCGGATCGCTTCGAGTTTTTTTCCTCGGATGAGGGGATGGCTGTCGGTGGTTCACAACTCATCGCCGGCGCCAGCGTTCCCGGCCCCGCGAATGTTCCGGCGGGGGTCTACAAGTTGCGGTTCCTTTTCCCGCAGGGAAGCGCTTACTGGGGACCACAGGTTGAAGTGAAATGAAGAATTCGAGGCCCATCGAGTTGAATGAAGAGTCAGAGCAAATGATTCGCGAAGCCGAAATCATGCTGCGTGGCGCCGATCCGGAACAACGCGAGCAGGGCCTGCAAAAATTGCGTGAGGTCATAAGCCTGTCTGAAGGAAGTGACCACGTCCAACGAGCGCTCGAAATCCTGGCAGCCGCAGAGCCGCGAGCGCCCGTACTCCTCGAGACGGAGTTGGATGAGCTGATGAAACTTTGGCCGTCGATCCAGGGCTTTAACGATGACCGCCTGATTGGTTTCCTCAAACGACTCCAGTCTTTTCAGGGAATGGTGGTGCCGTTACGCACGGAGGTCATTCCGGGAATGCGCAAATGGATTGTCGTTGAGCTGCCTGGCATTGGTATGGAAGCGAGCTCGACAAAGACCGAGATACTCAACGACTTCGTGGCGGCGGTGCGAGGCGTCGCTGCATTCGAAGAACTTCCCGAGTTTGAGCAACTGCGCGACAGGCTTTTTCAAAGACGTCTACAAGAAACCGCTTCGCGTGTTTATGCGGCGCTTGCCGAATGGGAGCTCGAGGAAGCGCAGCGAACCATAAACGAGCTCAAACCTGTTCCCGATGCTTTCAAGATCGACGTTGAGCGTATCCAGACGGAGATCGACGAGATCGACTGCTTGAAACAGACCGTTGACCGTTTGCTTCAACAGCTTCCGGATCAAGCGCCGGTGAGCTGGTTCGAAGCCAGGTTACAGGTGGAGTTACAACAACAACTGGAACAATGCCGGACTAAAAACCATGTACCACTGTATCGGCGTGTGCGTCTGGATGAAGCTCTCGCCGGCCTGGTGGAGTCGATTGACCAATTCACTCGTGGGCAAGCACTCGCCGCGGTGACGATACGGCAGTTGCGAGATTTCTGGACCGAGTTTCAGCGGCTGAGAGGAGAGAACAGCGCCGATATCAGCGAAGAGTGGTTTGCAGGTGTTGCAGATGCTTTGCTGGCCACCGCGTTTAGGGATATTGAGCGTGCTAAAAACATCGATGAGCTAATTGCTATTGCCAACCGCCTGCGTGCAGACGCGGCTGGCATTCCACCGCCAGTAGCCTCACGAATCAGCACGATCGCTGATGCTGTCAATCGCACCGGAACAATCTGGAGATCCATGGAAGAGGGGCAAAGTTTTACGCTGCGGGGCTCCGTTGAGTTTCCGATGCCGAGGGTGCTCGCTGCTGCATCGCAGCGCTACGCTCATTGGATAGAGCAAATCGAAGCGGCGTTGAATTCTTTAGTCAACGAGACGTCGCTACGCTCGAAGCAGGATTATGAAAATTATGTACACGTTGCCGAGAATATTCTAGCCGAAGTTCCACATCACACTTTGGCTCTCAAGCTACAACAAGAGGCCGCGCGCCGGCTTACTTGTTACCAACTCGATCAGGCGCTCTTGAGCTGGGATCTGGAATCATTCTTCAAGCTTTTCGAAACCGATAGTCAGGGCGAAATTTACAGCGGGCTGAGTTCTTATAAAGACGTCCTTGTCGAGCTGAAGGACCTGACGCGGCAACCATCATTAAAGAACTGGCGAGGCGCGGGGGACTGGTGGGCTCGTTGGCAGGCTGCGATCAAGCGGTTGCCCTTAGCCAGACCGGACGCTTTGATCGCGGCTTTGGATTTACAGTTTGCTCGACGCCGTTCGGAGCGTTACGCCACCCTGGACCAACTCCTTCAGGACAACCTCACTCCCGTTGAATATGAAGACGCTGCCTCATCGCTTGACGGCGAAACCGATTCCAGCCTGAAGAGCTACCAGCAGGAGTTGCTGCGTAAAGCAGTCATTGCCCGTATCGAGAAGCACATCAGCAGTGGTCGCCTCAATGCTGCTGCAAAAGAATTAGGGAATTTGCCTCCGGCGAGTACAGATGCCACGCGCCTGCGAACACGTTTGGAGTTTGAACGGTCGCGCGGGCAAGGCAGTGTTGCCGCCGCCGATTACCTTTTCGACGAATGGGAAAACATTCGAACTTACATGGACCAGCCGGAGCAACTGTTGTTGAAAACGATCACCGCGGTTTGGATCGAAGAACAGCACGAGGCGGTCCTCAAGATGTCGCGACTGATCTCCCGTCTCCTGCGAGAGACAACTGAAAGTCAGGCAACACAAAAACTCACTGAATGGCAAACGTGGATTGAAATTGAGGAAGGGCTTCTCAGGAATTTTACGTCCGGTGGTGTGAAGCAATTGGCCGAGTATCTGAGAATCGCTGAAGCCGGTGAGCTACTCGACGACCGCCTGAAAAGAATTCTGCGGCACTGGCACAGCGAAGGCAATACAGTCATGTTGGCCTGGGCATATCAAGCCTTTCAACGCGTGAGCACAGTCGCGCGCCAATTTGATAACACAGCTAGTGACCTGGTTGAGGAAAGTGAAAAGATCGCAAATGCGGTAGAGCGTGTTCTGACTGAATCTACCACCCTTGATTTGGATGATCTCAAACCGCTGCAGGCCTCTTTACAGCAGGAAGAGGAGCGCAGGCGATCGCTGGATGATTACCTGAGTCTCTTGCCACATGCGGTGGAGCGCACGCCGTCCTCACCGAAATTCATCCAGACCAAGCAACGACTTAGTGAAGTACTCCGCATACGCACCTTATTGGCTAGCCTCAAAGATGCGGATCTGCGAGAGGAGCCGGTCGCACAGAAGTATGACGATGCCTACTCGCGTGCGTTACGTCTGCACGACATCGGCAGCCGGGCGCACGTGTTGGCACAGTTGGAACGTTTGCGACCGCTTCGGGAAGATCTTTTTTCTTTAGAGAAGCGCATCCATGAGACGGCGGAACGTTGCCGTAGCAAAAACGTGCTCGATGTGCTCGAACCCTCGTTATTCCAGCGCCTGGCCGGCTACGTCAGAAAAGCGGTTGAAATCTTCAGCGAAGCCGGCGCTAGCGGCGGAGCAATGTGGATGCTGGTTTCCGCCGAATATGAGTCGAAGATCTATCACGAAGCTTGTATCTTGCTGCCGGTGACGGGTTCCTGTGAATTAGATCAACTCGTCGACGTTCTCGAAGAGTTACATGCGGAAGAGTTGCACTTCACTGAAGCAATCAGCCAGCTCGAAGATCGCGATCGTCAACCTATCGTTGCGTTAGCCGAAGCATTCGATCCCAAACCACATCTCGAGTATCTCGCCCTTATCCCACGGCGCCAACCGCGGACTCTAAAGGTCTATCGCCGCTTTGAACGCGCGCTTAGAGATACGCTGAAACTGATTCTGGAAGCCCCCGAGAGCCGGCCGCATCTGCCTGTTTGGGTGCTCAACTATCTCGACAACGGAGTTCCTCTATGCGCAAGCGGGCTTTGATCTTGTTACCGCTATTGCTAATCGCTCAAGCCGGTGTCGTCCGGCTGCAAGCACAAAGTGCAACCGCTCCGGCTGCAGGTTTCTCCGGATTGGACGTCACGATTCTGTTGGACCAATCAGGCAGCATGTGGCAGAACCCGAGAAACGATCGCTACGCTCACCGTATCGGGCAAAGTAAAAATTTGATCTACCGTTTAGCCGAACACGTTGAGGGAACGCCACTCGTGCATCGTGTTTCAGTAATCGACTTTGGCGACACTGCGTCAGTAGTGCTTTCTAATCACATTATCCGCTACGACCCGGCGAATCCCGGTGGCGCATTGCGCGACGCTAAAGCAGTCGTCGAGCGAGCCGTAATTGAAAGACCACTCTATAACACTAATACCGCAGATGCGATGCACCTGGCCCTGCTGGAATACGCAAAGATGGATGCCTCTCAGGCGTTGGCGGGCCGGCGGCGAGTGCTGCTCGTCATCACCGATGGCCGCCCGGATCTGCCGGGCCGTAATCCCGCTGACCTGCAAGCGGCTATCAAAAACGAAGCACAGGCATTGAAAGCCCGGAACGTTGAAATGTGGGTAGTAGGCATCAACGACGGGAGCAACTATTGGAACGAAGGTGATGGCGGTTTTTGGGAAAGCGTTACCGAAAAACCGGGCCACGCCCGACTGGCTGAAACTGCGTCGTCAAAGATCTTCACGATCATGCAGGACATCGTCGACGACTGGCTTGGCTCAAAGAGCGCCGCTCTCAAGGGTGACGAATATAACTGTCCGCCTTACCTGCGCCGCATTGTTTTCAGCGTCAACATGGGCCAACCTCGTTCGGCGGTCAGCGTAACTGGCCCTGACGGGCAGGATATTCCGGCTTCTTCCGGTGGACCGTCAGTTAATCCCGGCAACTTCACACGTTTTGTCGTCGATGATCCGAAGATCGGAATTTACAAGATCAAACGCGATCCAACGCGCAGCTACAGTTGGCGCGTAGAAGAGACCGCGGCTGACATTAAGCGGCTGGCTCCGGCTAAAGCCACCGGTCTCGAAGCGCCTGCTCGCTTTCTTTTTCAAGCGCGAAACAACCAGGGCAATCCGTTAGAGATGCTCGACGAGTATCCAATCAACGGCACGATCGTGATTACGCCACCTGCAGGTTCTCCGATCGAGCTCAAGGCCGAGTATCTGGGCGACGGGAAGTTTGCAGTCAGTCGTTGGCAGCCGCCTGCTCTTGGCAGTTATCGAGTACGAATCAAAGGATTGGTCAAGCTGAAGGATGGTTCGGAAGTCGACGTCTTTCAGTCGAATGCTTCCTCATATAACGAAGTCTTAGACGTAAACAACCTGCGTGCTTACTTCATTCAGCTGGAGGACCCGGAGCCAGCCTCAGGCTTTCGTGTGATGAGACCGAGCAGCGAAGGTGAATTGAGGTTTGCGGTGGTCGACGCGAAAGGCAACAAGGTCACAAGTCTTGCAGGTCTGGTTAAAGACCCAGCGTCATGGCTCACGTTGGATTTGGTGGATAGGTCAGGCGCGCCCCTCGGTGGTCCACCACTGCCCTTGTCATTAACTCCTGATGGAATTTTCAGCACCAGGCTTCCAGTAAAACTTGATTGGTTACGCGGTGAAGGCTGGTGGTCGCCTGGCCGTTTGAACATTCGCTTGACTGAGCAGTCAGGACGTGTTGGCGCCGGCAGCTATCTCGATTCGATTCAATTGTCGCCGGACGAAGAGCCGCAGCGTATTGGCGGTGATCCGCTGGCGCTGGCCCTGGACGTTCGCTTCTCCTGGCTCATTCGAGGACTGGCGCTATTCATCGCACTCGTGGTGGTTGGAGCGGTGTTGTTCCTGGTGCTCAGAAAGGCATTCCCGAAAGGAATGATCTGGGTTGCCGATCGATACAAAGGCCGCACAGTCGCCGTGAAGATCTATGACGCGGATCAGGATCCGGATGGATTTTCCGGCAGGAGATTCTCAATTACCGGAGGGGCGCAGTTTAACTACGACCGGGCGTACAGCATCCCCACCGAGGATCGCGATTACGTCGCGGTTAAGCTGCGCGTTAACCGCGCACGCAGTGTCGATCGGGTCGAAGCGGAAGTGCTTTACGCATGGGATAACGATCCGAAGAAGGTTTACACGGTAGTTCTGCGCAAAGGAAGGATCGAGCGATTGAAAGGATTGCCTCGCAAGGACCATGCAGTCGCTTTAGAAGAGAAACCTTAGCCCGCCCTTGACTGTGAAACTCACGTCAACCCGCGCGGAAGTAGTCGATGATTAAGGAGTAATCAGATGGCAATGCAAGCATTGGTGATGGGCTTCGGAGGAACGGGTGCACATATCCTTACGGCGCTCAAGGAGCTCACTGTGCTGAAGCACGGAAGAGTGCCCGAGACAATCAAGTTTCTGCTCTTCGATACGATTGCCGATTGGGAACCGGGCAAAGTGCAGAGCGTCGGCGGCGCCAGCGAAGAAAAGACTGCAAAAAGCGACGACGAGGCTGCGTCACTCGCCCCTCTTACTGAGTATTTTCAGTTAGTCGATTTTCCTCCCGATCTTCGCACGCACGTCTTCGATTACTTGTCCCCGGCCGGCGATCCTGATGGTTATCCGCACCTGAAAGATTGGCTGCACGCTCCCTGGTTGAGTAAGTATGTTCCGCCGCACCAGCTCGGACTCAATATCGGCGCCGCGCAGCAGCGGCAGATTGGTCGTTATGCGATGTTCAAGAACGCCGATCAGATCATCGCCCACCTGCGACCAATCATTCGCAGGCTTTCAGACGAGGCTAAGGGCTCGGACGTGAACGTCTGGTTGATCGGATCCTCGGCCGGCGGTACCGGCGCCGGTTGCATGATTGATGCTGCCTACTTGACGCGACTTGCCGGCGACAACCTCAAACTCAAAGTCACAGGCGTGATCGTGCTGCCCAACGTTTATCGCAACGTGTTTGGGATCAGTCAGGGCCGGGCCTACAGCCTGCTGCGCGAATTGGAGCGCGTTCAGGAGCAAGGTGTTCCGCAGGATGAGCGATACGTTGATCGCAACCGGCAAACTCTGGTTTCGTCGCGCGTTGTTTACGACAAAGAGGGCCAGCAAGTGGCTATGGTCAAGAGTCGCTTGTTTGACGATCTCTTTTACCTCGGAAGTGATTGTCCCGATGAGGAACCGCGCAAGAAATTCTTCACCTCGGTTGCGAGTGCGATCGATCCATACCTTGACGCCGCCTCAGGTCCAAAACTTCTGGAATCAGCGGTCAACGATAACGCCGCTGCCTCGTCGTTCGGCGCTGCACGCATTTACGTACCGACTGAAACCTTCGCGGAGATGTTTGCCTGGGAACAAGTAGCGGAGTATCTGCGTCGCATTGCCGCTCCTAAGGAGGTTGGCGATCGCGTGGAACGTTTGTATGCCGGTTCTGATCAGGACCGTTCTGATAGCGCGAATCAAAAGTTTCGCGGTCTGATCGAACTCTTCAAGCAAATACTTGACCTCGAGAGCAAGCCTGATCGCGCCAAAGAAAACTTCGCGCGCAATGAGCTCGACGCGCGGCAAATCGTCACGGTGTGGTACGCGCTGACCGGACCTAATCGCACGCCTGAAGAACAGCGAGTATTGCTGGCTTACGCTGAGCCTTGCTACTCGCTCACTGAGCCGGAACGTCCGCAAAGCACAAACGACTGGGAAGTAAAAACGTATCGAGAGAACGCTGCGGACCCCAGCGGCGTGAAAGAAAAGCAGGAAGACTCACGCACTCGATTTGCAGACAAGCTTGAAGAGGTCAAGAGACGCTACACCAATCCGGCGGGCGGCGAACGCACTTTCGAGAAGGGCCGCCGGCACGTATTGGAAACGATCTCGAGCCGGCTTCAGAAGAAGGTTGACGAGCTTTTCATCGGCGAGCTGGCGCAACGCCGGTCGGAGTTTGCTCAATCGGAAAGCGCTCTGGAGCAGGGAACGGCGCTAACACAATTGTTTGCGGAAGTGACCTGGATGCTCGGCGATCGTGGTCCACTCCGCAAAGTACACCAGGTGATCGGCAAGTTTGTTGCTGCGGTAGCCAGCGAAGAATCTACGCGTGATGACAGTTACACGCGGGCGCAACAAGTGCTGCGCGAAAGTCGGAAATCCGGAATGCTCGACTTTGGCGCCTGGGTCGAATCATATCAACAGACAGCGCGCGACGAATGTAGCGCTTACCTTAGCTGGTACCAGAAGCATCTGTTGCTCAAAGACATGCAACAGCTCGTGCTCAATGTTGATAAAAGGCTGCGCGAGTGGGAGCGATTGCTAAGCCAGTTGTTCGATGCAATGGTCCGCCGCGAAGGACGAGGTGAAGGTGAAGCCTCCGCACTCTTCGCCGTCACCCAACTGCACTTGAAAGGGACGTTAGAGGAACGACTTTATCGTGCCGCGCGCAATCGCAGCGCCTTGATCAGTTTTGGCGAACAACCTGACCCGCAGATGCACGGTTACCAGGAGGAGCTGCGCAGCCAATCGGCCAAAGGATTAGCCGCCTCGCTGCTCGGCAACTCACATTGGGAGGCAAATCTCACAACCGAGGGAATGCCAAACCTGATGCTGAAGATCGATTCTCCTGAACTTGCACAGCGGCAATACACAGCGCGTGAAATCAGGTCGCTGCCGCAAGCCCTCTATCAATACTTTTACAGACCCATCAACGAACGATTGAGTAACACAGATGTATTCGACTACCTGATCTGGATACGTGAGCAAAAAGGAATTGAGCCGGACACTGTTATCAGGCTCTTGAACGCGGAGGCCACCACGTTGATTAGTGCGGGCGCGGTGCCGGAGACGCGCATTCTGATTTACAAGGATCCAACCGGCGGCAATAAGAAGGATCTGGCCGATGCGTTGGCTCTTAAATTGGGATCTCCCGAATCCGTAGAGAAAGGATATTCCGATCGAAATGCGATCGTGCTGGTGAAGATGAAGAAGCCAAGTCTTAACCAGATCGCAGACATCGACGATTGCCAAAAAGATTACTTCTTGTTGCGCGCCGAGGAGGAAAACAACAACGAGGCGCATGACAACGCACTGCGGCGAGCGCAGGTTTTTCATCCATTTCGCCAGGAAATGGAAGCCTGGTATATCGAGCGCTTCTATCTCCATAAACAGGATTCCACGGGAGTGCGGACGCTGCCGCCGCGGATTGCGCGATTGCTCGAGGATCCGGAGATGATGCAGCTCTTCGTCCACGGGATCGCCACTGAAACGGTTGAGCCAACCGATGCGGGTTGGATCTGGCATGGTCCAAATGGCGATGTGATGCTCACCAATTCTGAAGTTGATCCAACTGCCAGCGTCGTCAAGGCCGCGGTGATCTTCGCCCTCAAGCAAGGTGAAGAACGGAGAGATGGGAGGAAGTCGATTCCGCGTGAAGTCGCTCGCCAAAGCATCATCAAGGCGGCACAGTCCAACGGGCACAACCGCGATGAGATGCTGCGGAGCTTCGTAGAGAATCGAATGACAGACTTCCTCGAAAACCACGCGCCTGAAAACCTGCGCGAAGCGCTCAAGATGGTGTTCACTTTTTATTGTGATCCGAGCACGCGCACCGCACTACAGCTTCGCGTCAACTTGCCTTAACAGAACGACGCTTTAAATCGTGAGGTGAATACCATGAGTCGCAGGAGAAGTTTTTGGCTCGGATTGGTTGTCTTGTTGCTGGCGCCGGTGTTGGTGCTGTTGGCCTTCGCTTTTTATGTGCACATCGCCAACTCGCGACCTCAGAGCGGCGACCTGCAAACAAAAATTTCGCCTCAAGTCGTATTGCCATGGGATGAAGCTGTTTATTACATCCAGTACGCTGGATTCAAACCGACACCCACTCCTGTTCCGATTTCCACCCCTACTCCAGCACCCAGTCAGATTTCACCTCCTACCCCTACTCCTACGCCAACCCCAACCCCAACTCCTACTCCCGGAGCGACGCCCGCGCCCCTCGACATGGTCTTAATCGTAGACGAATCGTCGTCCATGACCGACTTTATTGCGGCGATGGCAAGTGCCGCCGAAAGCGTGGTCCAGGATCTGTCCAAAGAGCGACCCGGGCGTATTCGCTACGCCGCGATTCGTTTCGACGTAACGGCGCAGACTCAGGTTGATTGGACTGAAAAACCGCAGGAACTCATTGATGGACTAAACGCCATCGCGCAAAATCCGCACGCCGGAGGTACCGATGGCATTGTCGCTTTTAAAAAGTTGGAGGAGTTGTTAACCACAACCCGACCGAAGGCTGAAAAAGTCGTGATCTTCTACACGGACGGTGACATTTATGCGCCAATCGATCTTATTTCCGCGGCTGATATCACAGCGAGAGCATGGAGACTGCGAGCCGGACAGAACGTACAGTTTTATTCAGTAGGGCTTCCCTATAAAGGCTCAAACGGCATCATGACCGTAATCACCGGCTCTTCTGATCGGGTCTTTGATCCATTGAATCCAACGGAGCTGGCGCGAATGTTTCAGGAGCTCAAAAAAGAAGTGACTGTCACGCAAGCCGCTCCCGCGTCGGCTCCGCCTCCCACTACCACGACGACCGGTAACTCACGCTCTAACCCGAGGACCATTAACCAACCTGTGCCTTCCGCTCCTCCCCCGCCACTTCCTACTAGTGGTCAACTGTCGCACCGCATCGATGGCCGGCATTTCGCAACTCCACTCGAGGGCACTAACTGGATGCCGGGTGGAGAAGCTCTCAACCTTGCTATCACACCGGTGCCGGAGACCACGGCCACTTACGCTCATCCGCTCGTTCCACTCTCCGCCGGTCTGTGGCGTGTTGGCGTCGAACCGCCGCGCTTCGATTTCTACGACAAAGACGGAGAAAAACATCAGGTCGTAGCTCAACGACGCCCACTCTTACTCCGGGTCACATATTTTACGTTGCTGTTGATGGCCTTGCCGGGATTGGCCTGGGTAGCCGCTCACCTCGTGCCATGGCGAAAAACAGATCCTGAAAAAGAGACGAAGCCGCCGCAGCCGCTACCGCCCATAGTCGAGCCAACGTATCCCGAACCGTTACCGTTGTTGCCACGTCTCAGCGTGCAACCACTCTCTCCGGTCCCGACGCTTTTTGTAGGATTGGGTGGGGCCGGGCGGCGCGCGCTGCACGCGATCCGCGCCGATCTCAAGCAGGCACACCTTGGTGCTACTGGTCAGCCGTACACCTTCCTTTGGATAGACACAGACACGCAGGAGGGCGAACGGCAGTTGCCGTTTGAGGAGTGGGAAACTTACGACATTGTGCCGGCTATCGCGCCGCCTGCCGTTCGTCAGCTCGATGGAAACTTGCCACAACCCGGGCGTGTCCAGGAGCATCTGCAATGGTTCAATCCGTATATTTATCGCGAAGCATCACGCTCCAAACTCAATCTTTCGGATGGCGCCAAGGGAGAAAGGCCCCTCGCGCGACTGGTCCTGTTCCGCTGGCTCTCACAAGCGAATGGACTGCTTCCGACTCTCGTCGAACATGTCAAAACGCTAGCTGGGTTTCCAGCGGCGGACGGTGCGCGGCAAATCGTCGTGATTGGATCTGCTGATGGCGGAATCGGCGGCGGGTGGTTCCTGGATTTAGGGCGACTGTTCCAGCGTATCTCGCGTGAGCAGGAAAACCTCGAAGCACTGCCCGACGTGATTGGCGTGTTGTGCCACGACCGAGATCGCCGGCATCCTGGAAACGAGAGAGCCTTGTCACTGGAACTCGAGACTGCGCAGGCTGCACGTCAGTTTCCGCAACGGATTACGTTTGCACCGGAAAATAGACTTCTCGACCAAACAGACACGCAGAGTCCTTATCACTGGATCTTCTCAATTGACGCTGGCGAAAAAAATTCTGTAGCCGCTCAATGCGGGGAACTGATCTCAGTATTGATCGAGCGCCAGCCGCGCGCACGATTTTTGGACCAGGCGCAGACGGCTTCCGCGTCAGGCGTTGTAGCGGCCAGTAGCTATAGTGCGCACGTTCTGCCAACGTTGATCTTCGATCAGGTTAAATGTGAGCTATTTCTACGTATCCTTGGTCCAGACATCCTGCTCGACGTGGTTCCGGACGTACAGGGTGGTCTAAAGCCTCAGCCGGTGTCGAATGATCGAGCTCGTGATCTCTTGTACGACTGGAGCCAATTCAAACCGCTTGGCAATCCATTGCAATTATTACTGGCCGCAACGCACGACCAGGCTGCGTTGACGCCGCTGCTAAGCTCGCTTCCCGCGCCGTCCAGCGAACTTCGTGATTGGTTCAGCAAGGCTTTCGCTCATTCACTAACGCAGCGACTGCAGGGTCATGCGGTAGGAGAAAACGCGTGGGATCGCGATTGTAAACCGGCCGAAGCGGTCGCAATGTTACGACTGCTTAGTTCGCAATTGAATCAGGTCGTGAAACCGCAACTCACGACGCGTAATGCACCGGCGCACGTGATTGAGATTGTCAATCAGGTGATCGGCCTGGCCGACACTGCCGCCGATGACCTGGAGCAGTGGTTAATGGACTTCTGCAAGGAGTGTGAACAGGTTGCTGCAAAACGCAATGAGCTCGAACAGGCACGTCGCAGTCTGCTGCGCCTCGAAGGACGAGTCTATCTTGATCTCGACGTTGAACCGGCGCAAATAGAGCGCTGGGCCCAGGATGGATTGCAGGTGTGGCTCGGAACGCCTGACACAGTCTCGGCCATTCGTAAACGCCTGTTCTTCACAATCAACGCCAGCGGCGCAAATGCCCGTGCCTCGGTCGTGTCTTACATTGCCGAAGACTCGCATAGCTATACGAATGCTGGTGAAGTCGCTACGGTGATAGACCAACTCGCGAATTCGTTAGCCCTGCACGTTCCCACGGTTCGTATCGGCGGAGTGCTCGCAAACATGTCGAATGACCGCCGGCGCGATTTGGCGCGCGGCCTGGTTCCGATTGAGAACCGGCCGGAGCAGGTGTTGTTGGTCATGCCCCAGCTTTCGGGTTTGGGAAATGACGAGCAGCAGGCTTTGGAACAGTTCGAAAGCGCGATACCGAAGCCACCAACGCATGGTCCGCGCACCACTCAGCATGGTGACGACCATTCCGCAGTGAGAAGAATGGAACTGGTACGGGCGGATTCAGACCAGGGCACATCCAACGTCAAACTTATGTTCGTTGAAATGACTGAGACCTTCGCTGAAGCAGTGCGAGGCCGAGCGGAGAGCAAGTATCAGATAACGTTGCCAATCTTTCCGGCACGGTTGCGGATAGCATTGGCCCACGCCCGCGCATTCCTCTCTTTTTCGCGCGCGTACAAGGCTGGACATATCAGGTTACGAGCTGATGCAAACGGCAGGCAGCAATGGGGCATCGATGATCAATTTCTGACTTTCGAGAACGAGTCGTCGCTGGCCCACGCCGCGGCGAACTACGTTCGCGACCTCAGCTCGTATCCGGAGTCGTTTGCGGATAAAGCGGAGAAGGGCAGCTTCGCAAAATTAGAAGAGTGGCTTCACGAGCGTGGGACACCTGACACGGATACTTTGACGCAAATAGCAATAGACGTTTGTGAGTAGCAGGCCATGGCCCAAACATCATCCAGACAGTTCCTAACAGTAAACCTCATACTTTGCGCGTTGAGCGAAGGTGTCTTGTTATTTGCATGGTTGAAGTCTGGTGAGTTCTTAGGTTCGGAAGGGTCCATCTGGCTCTGCGTGTTATTCGGCCTGCCTGTAACGATTCAGGTCTTCGGCTTATGGCACTTGCACACCAAGTTTGAGAACAATCATAACCAACTGAAGGATTCCGGCAGCCAGCACGCCGCAACGGGTCTCAACGAGACGTTAAAAGTCGAAACGGAGTTGGAACCGGACCTTGAACACGTGAGATCCCTGGCCGCCTACTACAAGTTTTACTTGATCACGATGGGAATTTGCCTGCTTTCGTACAGTGGGTGCTGGGCCATATATGTAAACGCGCAACAATTTTATGGATGGGAGACCGCCGCTTGGGACAAAGGACTGTTAGCGATGACGGCGGGCTGGTCCCGATTTTATTCCGCCTTATCTCTGGTTGCACTGCTGATAATCGGCTTATTGCTTTGTCTCGTCATGTGGATGACGCGAGCGATAATAGGTGAAAACAAGGCAAAAACCCGCTTCCAATTTCTGAACCCCCATCATCTGAAGTGCGGCGCCGCTGAAGCACCGTTTCTAACACTCATATTCTTCATAACCGTATTTCTGGGAGTCTCGTATCTCTTCGGTTTCTCTTTTGCCTTTCATGACAAGGCACGTTTGCTGACAACCGGAGGCTCGGACCACAAAGAACCAGCTCTCGTAATGGGAAGCTTGACCGCTGGTCCCACTGCGTTGCCGGAGCCTTCGCCGCTTCCAACACGGACCAGGGTTGCCACCCTGACATTTGATATCGGAACCTCCGTTCCCGATGCGGATAGTGAAGAGCAGTTAACGAGGGCCGTTACCGGAATTCAGGAAATGAGTAATAGCGATAAGGCTGTGCGAATCCTGCTAATTGGAGGTGCGGATCTACGACAGATTGATAGCCCGGCATATCAGTCCAATTACGAATTAGCGGAAGCGAGAACGCAGAATGCCAAGCATCTGATTCTTGAAAAACTATCAACATCGAAATTCGCGAACGTGCTACGTAATTTGGAATGGACGTGCCTGGCCCAGCCCAATGAGGGATTAGAAAAACCCGGGCGCCATGTCAGAAAGCGAATTCCGGCTAACTATGAAGGTAGAGACGATCGAACTGTGAACGTCTTTCTTATTGAGGCGTTCGAAGCGCCGGCGCAACTTTTGGTTCGGAACGTGCGGTCTAATCATCTGAAGCCGCTCCGATTGATGGACTACGTGTACTTTGCAAACTATACGATTACCACAACTGGTTATGGTGACATTGTTCCCAACACTACCTATGCGAAGTTCATCTGCTCGTTTGCAAACATTTGTGAAGTACTTTTTCTGGTAGTGTTTTTCAACGCGTTGTTGTCTTTAGCGGGTGCAATGACAATAGCTAACACGGCGCAGAAGGTGAACGTGTTACATGAAAAGTGGAGCAATGGTCCACCCAGGAATGGTCGAGCTTGAGGTGAACAGAGACTGCTTATACTTTCGCCTCTGCGAGTTGTGCGGTTGTCACGACGGCCCCGGTAAGGTCGGCGCCTCGCAGATCGGTGTCTTTCAAAATTGCTCCTTCGAGATTCGCCTGACGCAGATTAGCCCCCTGCAAATTCGCCCCGCTGAGATTCGCGTTTTGTAATATCGTCCCGTAGAGGTTGGCAGCACGAAGCTTCGCTTCTATCAACACTGCGTCAGTTAAATCAGCTTCCTGGAGATTCGCCTCCTGTAATCGCGCTCGATTCAGATTGCACTTTCTCATCTTCGCTTTATATAAATTCACTCTAAAGAGCAGCGCGCCTTCCAACCGCGCTTCCTCTAAGTTGATCTCTCGCAAATCCGCTTCAGGTAAATCACTCAAACGGAGATCGGCGCCTCGAAAGTCTGCATTGCACAACACAATCCTCGTACCGCCGGTGAGGAGGTTCGACTTACTGAGATCTTTGAGCAACGTACTCTTCAAAGGTTGGTTGAGCTTTGGCAGAACGTAGAGCGTTTGTTCTTGCAGGAAGGCTCGTGTTTGTGGATCGGCCACTCTGGGTAATTTCTCCTGCACGTCGCTCAGATATGCTTGATATGCATGGTCACGTTCCCGATCGTTGGGACGTAAAACATTTGCTGAGATAAACCACGCAACCGATAACATCAGGATAATCGCAAGGCTAATGATCGACACGGCTACGATCAGGCCCGGAATGGTGACAGATCGACCATTGGACAGAACGTGACCGGTGAAGATCACGCCGAGTGCACCGGGTATCAGCCAAAACAAGCATCCGAGACTGGCTAATCGCAAACATTCAACTGCCGCACTCGCGATAGGCTTTTCCGTGCGACGGTGCTGTCCAAACACTCGTTGAACTCGCCACCCGACCAGGTTGATGATCACGACCAACGCGGCAAATAAAGTGCCGATCATGGTAGCGAACTGAGCATTAGTCATTCTTTCAATTTCGCTTATGTAGCTCATATCCTGTGTGGCGGCCGCCAGGCTGAGGAAAACTCCGAGACAAAACACTGCCCCCGCAGCGACATAACAGATAAAGGCGATGGTTCGCGCCAGGCGCCGGTAAGGATTGATTTCAATCATTGCTTTGTCCTTAGGTACATTCGGAATACAACGAACGCTGTTCCGCTTAGTCCCAAACCAATGGCGACGAACATGCTGCCTAATATCAAGGCAATTTCGTGATTGGCTTCGAGCTCAGCAGGGCTCTTTGAAATGAATGGCGGAGAGACGACGAATAGCACGGCAAGAAACAAACTGATCAACGCTGCTGCTATGAGAGCAAGAACGACCACTTTGGGAAGAATGTCTGGCCCCGGACGGGGTGGAGGTACGATTACTGGCTTTTCAGTTGTGCAAGGAGTCAGGGGGGTACGAATATACTCGGATAGTGCTTTGGTTAACGGTCCTTCATAAGCCGATTGGTGCATTGAGTATCTATCAAGCGTTTGTCTCTTACGGACCACCTCTTGTAAGCCGCCAGGCAGTTCGACATTGTCCCAATAGACACCGATGAATGGTTTGCTTTCGCTTAAAGCTTGCTCTATCTCCTCACAGACGTGCCTGGAAGCTACGGAGTCTTCCGTAATGAACACCATAAAACATGCACATGCTGTGATGGCCTTGCGTATTTCCTCATCCCAGAAGCGGGCCGGTTCGAGTCTCTCCTGGTCGTACCACACCTGGTAACCATGACTCTGGAGGCGTTCGATCTCCGCGTGAACAAAGTGGAAATCTTTGTTCGCATAACTCACGAAAATAAAACGACCATCCTGCAGTGACATTAGGCGAACGCTGGAGATACCGGTGATTTAAACGCGCTATCGGTATCTATGCTCGGGAGGCAGAGTTATTACACGATTTTATTCTCGCGATTGGTTAGCCCCGTAATGTTTTGGCTCTTGTGTCATACAAAGACGAGACCTCTAACTTGAGTTGAGCCGGTTGCAAATGGTCAATTCCTCCACTGCTGAAGTCTTCATTTCATACTCGTACAAAGATGAAGAACTATTTAAGCAGCTTGAGAAATATCTGACTGTCTTGGCGCAGAACGGGAAAATTAGAATCTGGCACGGCAGAAAGATTCCTCCTGGCGACGAATGGAAGAAAGTCATTGACGACCACATCAAATCAGCCGACTTGGTTCTGTTGCTGGTAAGTGTGGATTTTTTGGTGTCGGACTATTGCATTAACGTTGAGTTCGAATCGGCGCTGAAGCGGCACGCTATAGGAGCAACGCGCATCATTCCCATAATCCTGCACCCCTGTCCGTGGCCGGACACAGCAATAGGCAGGTTTGAGGTCTTGCCGAAGGACGGCGAGCCGATTGCGAGGTCGAATTCGACCGACACTGCGAAGGCGTTTTTGAGTGTTACTAATAGTATCCGTGAACTCATCGAGAGCAACGTTGTTCGCAATCACTTCAAACGAATCACGCTCACAGTTCAGACGTCAGAAAATAACTTTAACGTCGAAGAGTTTACAGTCAGTCTTCACGATGATGTGGGAGCGAACCTGGATCGCATTGCGATCTCAGTCGAGAGTGGAGGCAATAAAGTCATAATCGAAGGCGATGATCAGGTGTTACACCGGATTGTCAACGCCCTGCATGATCCAGCATTTCGCCGGCAGATAACCGGCGGCGTTGGCCTGAAGTCCATTACTTACATTGAGGATGACTATCTACGTTACATACCTCTGGGGCCGACACGCCCGGTTCCTTTGAAATATGCTTTGCTGCTTGCGGCAATTGTTGTTGTTGTGATCACGGGTAAGAGCTTCTTTGTTTCGTGGTCTCCACCACAGGAAGACTATATTCACTCACCTACGCCAACTCCTTCCGCAACTTCATTGCCCACTCCCACCGTAATGCCTTCACCAACTCAGACAATTCAAACCGGGGTTCAGATAACCATCACCGAAGTTCCTGCTTCTGACCCTGAGGGTGGTCGTAACTCGAATGGGCACATCGCAGGCAAAGTATCGGGACTAAAGACCCGGGATTATTACGTTGTGATCTACGCCTTTACGGGTACGTGGTATGTACAGCCCACTACAGACAATCCCAGGACTGAGATCAAGCCTGATGGGAGGTGGGAAGCTGATATTCAACTTGGAAGCAGATATGCCGCTCTTGTGGTTCCCCCGAATTTCAACGCTCCGTACCAGATAACCAGCCAGCCGACTCAATTGCATGGAATCGCGGCTGCGACTGAGGTCGAAGGAAGCTCACAGATAACAGGAGAAGCAAAATGAAATACAAAGTCTTTACCGAAATAATCGTAAGCAAGCGCAGCATCCTGTGGGTGATAGCGTTTCTGGCGTTGTTAGTTGCGTGTCACAGCAACACCTCAAGCGGTGCGGGTGATATCAAGCCGGAAATTCAGATTACAGAAGTGCCACCGCAAGGTGCTGGGCCGAACAGGGTTGAACGGATAGCCGGCACAGTCAGCGGCGTGAACACAAAGGAGTGTAAGGTGATTGTGTTCGCGCAAACAGATACGTGGTACGTGCAGCCATATATCGAGGCATCTGATACTGAAATCAAGAATTCCAAAACGTGGCAGACCGACACGCATCTTGGATCGCAGTATGCCGCGTTGTTGGTAAATAACTCTTACAAACCGCCCCGCACTACAGGAAGATTGCCGGACGTTGGAGGTCTGATACTAGCGATCGTCGTGGTAGACGCAAAACCTTGAAGCGATCAAATGAGGCGCATGAGCGTGGCGTAAAGGCAGTAAACAACCAGCATCGCTAGAAGGAAGAGTACGAGCATGTAGAGAACTTGCATCAACTGGATGGGCGGCTTGGTCCATTTGACGCCAAGTTGCTTATAAACGGGTTTCATTCCAATTTTCAGCGAGGCCCCAAACAAGTTCCAGAAGGTTTGTCTGAACCATATGGTTTTAAATTCCCTAAGGTGCGGTGTCCCATCCGGCTGGAAGTAAAGTATTCCTCCGGGTGGTCCATGTGGCGACCACCTCGTTTTGTATTGGGGTAATTGACAGGACAACCATTCACTGGCTTTCAGGCGAAATCCTTCGTACTTCACCTCCATCTTCTCTGGCGGTATCAGGAATACCAGCCGTTCTGGCGGAACTCTATCAATTGCTTCCTTCACCTCCCACCAGAAACTAAGAGAGTCGCCGATACGAGTTGCGCCTTCAACATCTCTTCACGAGCCTTTTCACGCCATTGTGCTTGTGAGGCGTACATGCGCGCAGCTCCGGGATCAGGAGGCTCATTGTCCGGTTCAGCGAAGGCAATGAATGGCCCAATATCTAACAACACCAGTTTCATCTCTTGTTCGATAGACTTGAATCCGATGGCAAGCGCTATCCACTTGTCATCTCTAAAAGAGCGCAGGTACAGGACAGGAGGACGCGTATCGTTTCTAATTACATCGTCAGCACGCTCGCTGATGAGTCTATGGCGAACACGGTATTTTTTGCTGAGCCGAGGCGTCAGCGTTAATACAAGAACGGCGAAGATAAAAGCAATCGAACTAACGAAAAGCCCCGGATTTTCACCGTTCGCTAAAATAATCAAAAATGCAGCGACTGCCGAGACGAAGCCCAGGCCCATCAACGTGATAAGAAGTAGTTCCCATGTGAAGCCTGGGTCGTACGCCAACTGCTTTGCAGAGGCAGACTTTTTGTCAGTAGCAAGACGAAGCGAGTTGGGTTTTACGTTAGGCACCGTTGCGGTTGATTAAAGTCTTTGAGCGCTTGTCAGCTTTTGTTTGGTCATCTCTGCCAAGCCCGGCATAGGTGTTGGTCCGAGTGGAACGATCAATGGCCTCGGTAAAACCAATGCTGCCTGACTACCCAATCGCCTCGCAATTCGTTTCTGACGTCCCGACAGAATGCTCACTTTTCCAACAATGCCGAATCCCTCTTTTTATTACCGTTGTTGTCTTCGTAGCGAAAGCGTGCATATCACCTGCGATTGATTTTGCGTGTGCTACGGCTAAGTATTTTCATGGCGCACCTTTCTACGTGGCTTTCAGGGCATCTCGATACTTCGTGACACTGAGAGTCACAAGATTTGAGGCTCTTACTTAGCGTTTGTGATTTTCTTAGGAATGCAGAGGTGCTCTGGAGGGCTTGGAACAACAAACGGTGCAATGCGCAAGGGGGATCACCCCGATAACATTGCACCGTTGTTTAACCCTAAGTCTCACGCCGGTACCGACGCGCAACCGTCGAGTCTATGTGCCGCAGTCTAAGGGCGCGGCGCGTTCCCGTCAACAGCCGAGAGAAAATAAAACACACACGGAAATGTTTTTCCCTCAACACTCCATAATTAGTGGACAGAACAATCTGCTAGAACGGAGGGGACAAAAACATGCGCAAGCCAATATTCGATACAATCCGCGCTCAGCGTGGCAAGGGTTTTACGTCCGAAGAAGTGGAAGCAGTCGATTCAGTTCTCGATCAACTCGGTATCGAGAAGGACGAGACGCCCAGCGCGCAGCCTGTAACCAATCCCATACCTGTAATCGCAACGAATGGCACGGCGGGATTGGATAACTCCCAAGCTTTCTTCGACGCAGTGCGAGCGTCGCGCCTCTTTGGGAACGGGCTCAAACCCGATGAGGTGAGCGGACTGAACACGGTGTGCAGTGTGGCAAAGGAGGCTGGTTGGCCACTCGCTTTCACCGCTTACGCCTTGGCCACTGCCGCCCACGAGACGGCGTACACGATGCAGCCAGTGCGCGAAGCCTTTTGGCTCAATGAGAATTACCGGCGCACTCATTTCAAGTATTATCCTTACTACGGCCGCGGCTACGTCCAGCTCACCTGGAAAACCAATTATGAAAAAGCGGATCGCGAGCTGGATCTTAACGGACGGCTGACAGGTAACCTCGATCTCGCGTTAGACCCGGACATTGCTGCAAAAATTATGTCGAGGGGAATGCAGGAGGGTTGGTTCGCCGGCGATAACCAAGGGCCTCACACGCTCGCTCGGCATCTGCCAGCGAACGGCGCGGCCAGCATGAGTCAGATGACCGCAGCGCGGCGGATCATCAATGGCACAGACCAAAACGAAAAAATCGCGGGTGAAGCGATCATGTTCCAAAAAGCGTTACAGGCAGGTGGGTGGTAAACACAACAATGAGGCTTTCATTCCCAAACCTCCGCCAGGAAGTTGACTTCCACTTCCAGGCGTAATAAGTTCGCGGACGCTTCAAACTTCCTTGAAGCATTCCACGACAACTGATAGCTGTTTGCGGAGGAGTCCACCATGAAAGCCCAAAACGGAATTCGTCTCGCTTCCACGTTGCTTGCCATTCTCGCGATTCTTCTGCTCGCCGGCAGCAGCTTTGCGCAACAAGGCTACAAGAAGCCGCCGAAGGAAGTGCTCGACATTCTGAACGCACCCGTCACGCCCGGCATCTCGGTGAGCCCGGCGCGCGACAATATAATTCTGACAACCGGTCTGCGCTATCCACCACTCGCCGATCTGGCGCAACCGATGTTGCGACTCGCCGGACGTCGTATCAATCCCGCGGTGAACTCGCCGCATCGTTACCAGTATTCAGTCGCATTGACACTGAAGCGCGTGGCAGACGGCTCGGAAGTGAAGATCGACGTTCCACCCGGCGCGAAGATCACGGGTGTTGAATGGAGTGACGACGGAAAACACTTCGCCTTTCTGAATGGAGCCGCAAACCGCGTCGAGCTTTGGGTTGGCGACGCCGCGACAGGCAAGATCCACAATCTCAAGACCATCACAATCAACTCAGTCATGGGCAACGCGTTGACGTGGATGCCTGACAGTCGCACTCTCCTGGTCCAACTCGTGCCCGCGTCGCGTGGCGCAGCGCCCGCAGAGCCATTGGTACCAAACGAGCCAAGCACACAGGAGAGCTCCGGCCGGCCAGGACCGGTGATGACATTCGAGGACCTGTTGAAGAGTCCTTATGATGAAAAGCTCTACGAGTATTACGCGACATCGCAATTAGCGCTCGTCGACTCCGCCTCCGGACACACAACTACGTTGGGCCAACCCGCGATCTTCCAGAACGTCGATCCGGCGCCCGACGGTCAACACGTCCTGGTCACACGACTGCATAAACCGTTTTCGTACCTCTTTCCAGACAACGCGTTTCCAAAGGACATCGAAGTGTGGGACACGAAGGGCAAGCTTGTTTACAAAGTCGCGACCCTGCCGCTTGCCGATCAGGTTCCGGTTGACGGCGTGATCACTGGCCCACGTAGCGTGCGTTGGCGGCCAGATGAGCCGGCGACACTCGTGTGGGTGCGAGCGCTCGACAACGGCGATCCGAAGAAGAAGGTTCCGTATCGCGACAACGTCGTGATGCTGAAAGCGCCATTCGCGGGCGAACCCACGGAGTTTTTCAAAACGGAGCATCGTTTTGGAGGCATGGCGTGGGGCGAGCGCGATGGCGTGGTTTTGATTTCCGACTTCGAGCGCGATAAACGCTGGGTACGCACTTTCCTCGTCAACGCAAACAAACCAGACGCAGGTAAGCTCGTCTGGAGCCGGAGCCAGCAGGAACGCTACCTCGATCCAGGCACGCCGGTAATGAAAACGGTGAAGGGTCAACGAGCAATGCTGCAAAGCGGCGACTCAATCTACCTGATCGGCAATGGCTCTTCACCCGAAGGCGATCGTCCATTCCTCGATCGTTTCAACCTGCAGACACTCAAGTCAGAACGGATCTTTCGCAGTGATGCTGACAAATACGAAGGACCGATCGCGCTGTTGAGTGATGATGGCGCGCAGTTCATCACGCGACGCGAATCACCGACTGAAGCGCCGAACTACTTCGTGCGCAGTAGCGCGGTGCAGGCTCGCGCACTCACGCAGTATCCGGATCCGACCCCACAGCTCCGTGGGATCAAGAAGCAGCTCGTTACCTATAAGCGCGCTGATGGTGTGCCGTGTTCGTTCACGCTTTACCTGCCGCCTGATTACAAGGAAGGCACGCGCCTGCCGACAGTCGTGTGGGCGTACCCGCTCGAGTTCACCGATGCCGGCACCGCCGGGCAGATTACCGGCTCGACACAAAGGGCGACGTCGATCGTTGGTCCATCGCACCTGTTCTTCCTGTTGGAAGGTTACGCGGTACTCGATAACGCGACGATGCCGGTCGTCGGCACTCCCGAGACAGTTAACAACACGTACGTCGAACAGATCGTGATGAGCGCGAAGGCCGCGATCGACAAGGCGACGGAGATGGGTGTGACCGATCCGGAACGTGTCGGCGTGGGTGGTCACAGCTATGGCGCGTTCATGACGGCGAACTTACTGGCCCATAGCGATCTGTTCCGTGCGGGCATCGCGCGCAGCGGTGCGTACAACCGGACGCTGACGCCGTTTGGATTTCAGAGCGAGCGTCGCACGATCTGGGAGGCGCCGGAGTTGTATTTGAAAGTTTCGCCGTTCATGTTTGCGTCGAAGATTAACGAGCCGATGTTAATGATTCACGGCGAGGCTGACGACAACACGGGGACGTTCCCGATTCAGTCGGAGCGCATGTACCAGGCGATGAAAGGGAATGGCGCGACCGTTCGCCTCGTGATGTTGCCGCATGAAGCGCATGGTTACGCGGGGCGCGAAAGCATCGAGCACGTGTTGTTCGAGATGATCAGTTGGTTTGACAAGTATGTGAAGCACGCGCCGCCGCGAAGTAAAGACACGAGCACGGCTCAGGTGAAATAAAGCGGATCGAAGTGCCAGCGGCGTTTGCAGAGGGATTCCTCGGTCCAGAAGTTTCGGAGTAGTTCGATCTGCGGTGGTGGGTTGTCTTTGATGACAACGGTGACGACGTCGTAGCGGTGCGGTTCGTTTTTGATGCCGAGCATTTGACGATAGACGCGGGCTGCGCGTGTTATCTGTCGACGCTTGCGTAAATCGACGTTGACTTCGGGTGGTGCGAACCAGTCGGAGGAGCGTGTCTTTACCTCGATGAAGCAGAGTGTGTCGCCGTCGTACGCGATGAGATCGATCTCAGCGTTGATGATTGCGCCGCGCCGGTTGCGACCGATTGGCAGTGCGAAGTTAGCGGCGACGAGTCGATAGCCGAGTTGATCGAGGTATGCGGCGGCGTAGGATTCGCCGAGCTGGCCTAGTGAGGATGGCATAGTCTGACAAGATTACAAGAGTGAGCGGGGGCAAGCCACCCTTCCTGACTTGTTCAGTCCATCGAGAGCCTGAAAAGAACAAGTCAGGAAGGGTGGCTTGCCCCCGCTCGCTGAAATCGAGAGCGTGAAAAAGAACAAGTCGGGAAGGGTGGCTTGCCCCCGCTCGCTGAAATCTTAAGCGTCGCGATCGTAGGCGACTTTGAGCCAGTGTTTCACCTCGTCATCGATGTCGTCCTTAGAAGTGATCGGAATGCGGTGAGTGATGCGATCCTTCTTGGCGAAGCCGCCGGTATCGATCAGGCGACCTGTCGGTTTTAGATCACCGAGGGCGAAACCCACGTCGATACGTGTTTGCGTCGTGGGTTTGATTTGCGCGAAGACGTGATTGCGATATAGCGGAACGATTGTCGAGCACGGACATGCTTTGACTTCCTTGCCGGTCTTGAGTCCGAGCTTTAACAGCGTGTCGTAGAGCGGGCGCAGTTTCGCCTTGCCGCCGGAAAACATCTTCTCGACGTCGCGTTCAGCGGCGGCGAGATAGAGATCGGGATCGCCTAATTCTTTACCTTTTCCTTCCGCGCGTTCAGCCAGCCACCCGGCGGTGTTAGTGCCGAGGCCGGGTTCTTTCTTCAGCCACGCGCGGCGTTCCACTTCATCTTTCGGGCCGGATTTCTTGATGTATGCGAGCCACTCCTCGAGCGAGCGTCCGGTCTTCTGTTTGAGCTCAGCGATCCACTTTTGCATCATGAGGACGCCGGGATGCACGCTGTAGATCGATTTCTTCTGAGGAGCGGCCATACGATCTCCTTTCACGAGAAGCGAGCGGTCGAGAGAAATTGCGGTGGGCGCCGCACCCTCGTCGCCTGCTCGAACGCGTACGCAATTTTGATCAGCCTCGGCTCGCTGTACGCGCCACCAAAAAACGAGATACCAACCGGCAAACCAAAAACGTAACCCGCCGGCACAGTGATGTGCGGATATCCTGCAACGGCCGACGCCGACGAGTATCCACCAGTGAAGTGGTCGCCATTGATCCAGTCAGTGGGCCAGGCTGGTCCACCAGTCGGCGCAACCAGCGCATCGAGCCGGTTCTTCTTCATCACCGCATCGATCCCCTGCGCGCGTGTCAGCAAATGGTTCTTCCGGAGCGCCGCGAGATACGGCTTGCTGGTCAGCGGTCCCTTCGCCTCGGCTTTGGTCATGATGTCCTGACCGAAGTATGGCATCTCACGAGCGCTGTTCTTTTCGTTGAACGCGATCACGTCTTTGAGCGAACGAACCGGCGCGGTGGGTCCAAGGCCCGCCAGATACGTATTCAGATCCGTTTTGAACTCGTATAGCAAAACTTCAAACTCGGAATCGTCAAACTTTCCAGTCGTCGGAATGTCAGCCGGATCGACGAGCACCGCGCCGAGTTTCTTCATCTCCGCGAGCAGATCGTTCATCAGCTTGTCGACGCGCTCATTGAAACCGAAATGTTTGCGTGCGATGCCGAGTCGCATCCCGCGTAAACCGTCTTTGTCGAGAAACTGCGTGTAATCCGCAACCGATTTACCGCGACTCTCTTTCGTTGCTTCATCGCGCGGATCGATACCTGTCAGCGCGCTGAGAAGTATCGCAGCGTCACTGACCGTTCGCGCCATTGGACCAGCAGTGTCCTGGCTGTGCGAGATCGGAATGATTCCCGCGCGACTCACGAGGCCAACGGTTGGTTTAATCCCCACTAACGAATTTGCTGACGATGGACAGACGACGGAGCCATCCGTTTCAGTGCCGATGGCGGCCGCACACAGGTTTGCCGCTACGGCAGCGCCCGATCCGGAGCTCGAGCCACACGGATTGCGCTCGAGCACGTATGGATTCTTCGTCTGTCCGCCACGACCACTCCAGCCACTCG
>JGI12363J15224_100025_pt1 | contig 31463 bp, 30 predicted proteins | sample ForSoiNitrogNN91_FD_15224 | JGI IMG/M metagenome (IMG submission 15224)
CTCACAGCCGTTGAAAACACAAAAGTGAAGAAGCCATTGGCGCTGATATTTACAGCCGACGAGGAAGTCGGATTACTAGGCGCGAAAAAGTTGGCCCAAGCGAAGCCGCTGCGCGTGCGGTACAGCATCGTCGGTGAACCTACTTCACTTAAACCTATTCGCGCCGGCAAAGGCTACTCGCTCGCCGAAGTAATCGTGAAGGGACGTGAAGCACACAGCGCTTATCCTGCTCTCGGCGCGTCCGCCGTCTTTCGCGCCGCACGACTGATTAATCGACTCGAATCAATCACAACTCAACTGAAACAAGACCAGTACGACGCATTCGACCCACCTTTCACTACTCTCAACATTGGCTTGATTCACGGTGGCTCAGCGAAGAATGTCTTAGCCGGCGAGTGCCGGTTCACACTCGAATGGCGCCCCATCCCGACACAACCTTCGGAACACCTGCTCGATCTTTTCAATACAGCGATCGCCGAAGAGATGAAGTCTGATCCGGATTTTCAGTGCGTTGTCGATGCAAACCGCCAGGACACTGGCTTCGAAACCGCGCCCGAATCACCACTCATCAAGCTTCTGGAAAAGGCGACGGGCAACAATTCAGGCACAGTCGCGTTCGGAACCGAAGCCGCGCAGATGATGTTGCTCGGAAGCGAAGCGGTGGTGATCGGCCCCGGAAACATTCGCGAAGCACATCGAACCGGCGAATTTGTGCCCCTCGACGAGCTTGAGCGGTGTGCCCAGGTTCTGCGACAATCCATCCACGAACTTTGTTGAGGCAACTGCTCGTAATAAACGTCCATCGGAAGATTCAATGCTCCGCATTAATAAAGCTCTTTTGATAGTGCTCCTTTTATGGTCATGTGTCCCGCTCTCAGCTCAGGATCCAAAGCCATTAACCAATCAGGAATTCGTCAAGCTGCTCTATCAGCTCCAGCGCAGCCCTGACACACGTGACGATCTCATCGAGCAGATCAGGAAGCGTGGCATCGGTTTTCCGCTCACCGACGGCATGCGCTCGCTCGTCGCTACGAAGAGTGGTAACGACCCAGTGCTGCGACGCACGCTCGAAGAAGCCGAGCGCCGCCGCGTAAACCCAACCGCGTCCACACTCCCACCTGAAAACGAAGGACGCGAGCTGCTCGAACGCACACGCAACGTCACGCTCATGGCCGCGAATGCGATGCCCGACTTCCTCGTGAAGCAGATCATCAAGCGCTCTGTCGCTTACGGCAACACGTCCAACTGGATTCTGCGCGACAATTTGACGATCGCTGTTGGTTATCGTGCGAATGCCGGTGAGGAGTACAAAGTCCTGACCGTGAATGGAATGGCGCCACCGCCCGGCGAAGATGCCGAAGCGAGCAAGGATTTTAGTAAGAACAAGTATGTGCCGAAGGGCGCGTCGTCGAGCGGCGTGGAATACATCTCGGCAGTCGCGGATGTTTTTAAGCCGGAGACTAAAGCAGAATTTCGGATGGTCGATACGGACCTGATTCAAACCAGACGCACGGTCGTTTATGAATATGTGGTCAAGAGAGACAACTCACAACTGACGCTGGGTCTTGCCGATACCGGGGCGAAAGCGTTGGTCGGATCACGCGGCCGCGTTTGGATCGATCGCGAGCTGGATCGTGTGCTGCGTTTCGAACAGATTGCCACAGAGATTCCGCCTGACTTTCCGATCACCGCCGCCAGCAGTTTGATCGATTACGATTGGTTCAACATTAACGAGCATAAGTATCTGCTGCCGACGCATTCCGAGATCCTTTTGACAACCGTCAATCCGCAGATGGTGGTTCAGAGTCGCAACGACATTCGCTTCCGGAACTATCAGAAGTTTGGAGCGGAGCTGAAGGTCGTCGATGAAGTCGGGGAAGACGACGAACCCACACCTCCACCGAAAAAACCGTAAAAATTTAGCCACGGATTACACAGATAAACACTGCTCTGATCCGTGTTATCCGTGTAATCCGTGGCTAAAAAAAGTCTACAAATGAGGACGCCTAAAAGCGTCACTGTGCCCATCCGTCTACACGCAAAATTCCCTGCCTAACCAGAATCTGCTTTGTTTCCAGCACTCATAGATCAACTGAGCCAACGGTACGGGCTTTGCCAATGACCCACCGGAATGAAGCCCAGAATTTTAATAGTTGATGACGACTCCCAGATCACGCAACAGCTCTATTGGACGTTGTGTGATGAGTACGACGTGGTGACCGCCAACGATATGCAGACCGCGATTCGGCGGGCGACGTTCTACAAGCCCGATATCTCGATATTGGACTTGCAAATGCCTCCCGAAAAAGACTCGCCCGCGATGGGTCTGCGTTTGATTGAGTACATCAAAGGTCACCTCTCGAACTCCAAGGTTTTAATCATGAGCTCGAACACTGACCCGGAGGTGCGAAAGGCGTGCGTCAAGGCAGGCGCAGACGGCTTTTTCGCCAAACCCTTTGAGCTTGAAGACATGCTCGCGAGCATTTGCCGGTTGACCCCAGTTCATAGGATGGAATTGTTCGCGCAGATTCTTTGACATCCGGACGCACACTCCCTTTGGCGTCCGTACAGCACCGTGGATGGAAACCCCTCTTCATCTGACGGTGTGCTCGATGGCCCCCGCTCACGTTGCCCAACACGAATAGCGGGGGCCGACTTTTTTCTACGTCTTTGCGGCCCTGCGCGCCCTCTGCCATAATCCTCTCCGTAGCCGATAAATTAAATGAGCGAAGCCAGCGATAAAGTGCTTGGGCTGCACGAGCTCCCACTCTTTCCCCTGCCGGTAGTGCTGTTTCCCGGTGTGCCTCTACCTTTGCACATCTTCGAGCCGCGCTACAGGCAAATGCTTCTCGATATTCGTCTCGGGAAGAATCTCTTCGGTCTCTCTTACTTCGATCCAACAACTTCCGAGAATGAAATGCCGCCGACAGGTCATGTTGGTTGTGTCGCTGAAGTAACCGAGACACAGACTTTTCCGGACGGTCGGTCAAACATACTGACGATCGGTGTGATCAGGTATCGCATCGAGTCGTACGTCGAGAGTGGCGAACCGTATCTCGTGGCCCATGTCAGTTACTTTGAAGACGAGGACGAAGACGAAGAGCTACTCGCTGCGCCGGCGAGAGAAGTAGCAGAGACATTCACGCGCATCGCGCAGGCAGTGCGAACCATCAACGACGAGCGCGCGACCTTGCCGGACATCACCAACACCGAGCCGCAGCGACTCTCGTTTCTGGTCGCAGCGGCGATGGAGATCGATGCTGAAGTCAAACAGGAGATGCTCGAGCTGCGCTCGACGTCGGAACGGCTCGAAAGATTGCGATCGATGTTGAGCATCGCGGTCAAAGGTTACGAGGAGCGTGCGCGAATTCACGAGCTGGCCAAGAGCAACGGGCATGGCGGCAAAAGGATTGAGATTGAATGAACATTCGTGTGTTGTTCTTCGGTGCGGCGCGTGATGCGGTTGGGGCGAATCAAATGGATTTGGCGCTCGAGGCTCCGGCGACGGTTTCGAGTGCGTTTCAAAGTTTGAAGGAGAGGTTTGAGAAGCTCGAGCGTTTCGGCAGATCGTTGTTGTTTGCAGTGAATCAGGAATATGCCACACCGGATACGCAGTTGAAAGAGAATGATGAGCTGGCGGTGTTTCCACCCGTCAGTGGTGGATCGCACGACTTTTTTGAATTAACGACTGAGTCGATCGATGTCGGCGAGGTAGCGCGTCGTGTGGTGCTGCCTGAGTGTGGCGCGACAGTAACGCTCGATGGCTATGCACGCGAGTGGACCAAGGGCAAACACACGCTCTACCTGGTCTATGAAGCCTACGACACGATGGCGTTAACGGAGATGCAACGCCTCGGCGCCGAAGCGCACAAGCAATTCGAGATCGCGCATATCGGCATCGTCCACCGCACCGGCCGCATCGACATCGGCGAAACGAGCGTCGTGATCGCCGTCAGCGCCCCTCACCGCCGCGCCGCGTTTCAAGTCTGTGAGTGGGCTATCAAAGAGTTGAAACGCACTGTTCCGATCTGGAAAAAAGAAATCTACGAAGGCGGAGAAGAGTGGGTGGAAGGGTCAAATTAAGATTTCACGCAAAGGCGCAAAGAACGCAAAGACGCAAAGGCGGGTCAAATGCCTCAGGAGCGCCCGAGAAATTTAACCCGCCTTTGCGTCTTTGCGCTCTTTGCGCCTTTGCGTGAAAACTACTCTTTAGCCCGCCGGCGACTCCTCAGTCTCTTCCTCCGCGGCGGCTTCGACCAATGACGCGCTCGTGACTCTATCGCCCGGATCGGTCTTGATCAGGCGCACGCCCTGGGCGCTGCGACCGGTCTTGCGGATGTCGGCGGCCTCGAGGCGAATGAGCTTGCCCTGTTGCGTGATGATCATGATCTCCGACTCATCTTCCACCGGAAACACCGCAACCACCTTCCCGGTCTTGTCAGTCGTCTTCATGTTGATGACACCCTTGCCCCCACGCGATTGCAGCCGGTAAGTCGTGATCGAAGTCTGCTTCCCGTAACCCTGCTCGGAAACTGACAGCATCCGCTCCTTGTCTTCGGCCGACACCGGGCAAACAGAGACGACATAGTCATCCGGTCTCAGATCGATGCCACGCATGCCCCGCGTCGCACGTCCCATTGGTCGTACGTTCTTCTCGTCGAATCGAATCGCGAGTCCGTTGTGCGTCGCGATGAAGATGCGCTTCGTGCCATCAGTCAACACAACGTCGAGCAACTGATCGCCTTCATCGACATTGATCGCGATAATTCCATTCGTGCGAATGTTCTGGAAATCAGCCAGCGACGTCTTCTTGATCACGCCCTTGCGCGTGACCATTACAACGTGGCGGCCTTCGGCAAACTCGCGCACCGGAACCACGCCCGCAAGCCTTCGATCTGACGGTATGTTGATGAGATTCACGACCGCCTTACCGCGCGCAGACGCCGCCGCATCAGGCACTTCGTGAACTTTGATCTTGTAGACCATGCCGTCGTCAGTGAAGATCATCAGGTACGCGTGCGTCGACGCGATGAAGAGGTGCTCGACGAAGTCGCCATTCTTCGCGGCAGCGCCGAAGCGACCTTTACCACCGCGTCCCTGGCGTGAATACGTCGTGATCGGCGTGCGCTTGATGTAACCACTGTTCGTGACCGTAATCGCCACGTCTTCATCTGCGATCAGATCCTCGATCGAGAGCTCAACACCCTCGTCGACGATCTCCGTGCGGCGCCCGTCACCAAAGTCTTTCTTAACTTCCTCGAGCTCTTTGGCGATGACGCGACGCAGCGAACGCTCGTTCCCGAGAATCTCTTCGAGCTCGGCGATGACTTTGATCACCTGCTCGTACTCGTCGATGATCTTCTGTCGCTCGAGCGCTGATATCCGTCGCAGTTGGAGATCGAGAATCGCCTGCGCCTGAATTTCAGAGAAAGCGAGGCCCTCCATCGTCTTCTGTATGCGGCCCAGGTACGTCTTGAGCTGAACGTCAGACGGAATGCCCTTCCATGTTTTGACTTCACTCGTCGTCTGTAACTGGCCCATCAGCCACTGCCGCGCTTCGTCAACCGAACGCGAATTACGAATGAGCAGGATGATGGCGTCGAGCGCGTCGATCGCTTTCGTGAGACCTTCGAGAATGTGTGCGCGTGCGCGGGCCTTGCGCAGCTCGTATTCGGTTCGCTTGCGCACAACCTCGCGACGAAACTCGATGAAACACTCAAGCATCTGCTTGAGATTCAGCACGCGCGGCTGTCCATTCACGATCGCGAGATTGATGACACCGAATGACGACTGCATCGGTGTCAGCTTGTAAAGCTTGTTGAGCACGACTTGCGGCACCGCATCTCGTTTCAACTCGACCACGATGCGCATGCCAGTGCGATCTGACTCGTCGCGCAGATCGGAAATACCGTCGATCTTTTTCTCGTTGATTAATTCGGCGATGCGTTCGAGCAAACGGGCTTTGTTGACCTGGAACGGAATCTCGGTGATGACGATGGCATCGCGCTCCTGCGCGCCGCGTCCAATCCGATCGATTCCCGCGCGTGCGCGTATCTGCAACACGCCGCGGCCTTCTTCATACGATTTCCTGATCTCGTCGCGGCCGTAGATGAATCCACCGGTTGGAAAGTCAGGCCCGGTGACGATCTTCGTTAGGTCCTGAACAGTCGTCTCGGGATCTTTCAACAACACCAACGTCGCTTCAACGACTTCGGTGAGATTGTGCGGCGGGATCTTCGTCGCCATTCCGACCGCGATACCGTCTGAACCATTGATCAAAAGGTTCGGAACGCGCGTCGGTAAAACTGTCGGCTCACTGAGCGACTCGTCATAGTTCGGCTGAAACGTAACTGTCTCTTTCTCAAGGTCGGCCAGAATTTCATTCGCCAACCGCGCCATGCGTATTTCCGTGTAACGCATCGCCGCCGCTGCATCACCGTCGACCGATCCGAAGTTGCCCTGTCCGTCAATGAGCGGATAGCGCATCGAGAAGTTCTGGGCCAGGCGCACGATCGTGTCGTAAACAGGCATGTCGCCGTGCGGGTGATACTTACCAATGACGTCGCCGACGATACGCGCGCTCTTCTTGTACGCCTTGTTGTACGTGTTGCCGAGCTCGTGCATGGCCCACAACACGCGCCGGTGCACGGGCTTCAATCCATCGCGAACGTCAGGCAGCGCGCGGCCGATAATTACGGACATCGCGTAGTCGAGATAAGACCGCCGCATCTCGTCTTCGATGTTTATATGATTGCGTTCAGGAGTTGTTTCCATCTAATAGCCTTTCCAGTACAATCCGCGACACAGTTTGGCCCTGCTGAAGAGATACTGAGCTTAAGTTTGGCACTTTTCGGGGGGAGAAAAAACGAGTGAAGCATAGGGCTCAATGTAGTCCGTATTTTAGCCTTTTTTGCGTGTGGTTGGCAACCACGAAATAGGCGAAAACTCTAATAAAATCAATAGCTTCGTGTAAACACTCCCGACGTTTTCGGAACCGTTCTCACGTCCGTCGGCTCCCATGAGTGAACAGCGAAAATTTAAGCGTATTCGCGAGCGACTCCCACTCTCGCTACCCGTGCGTGTTCGTGGCCGCGATACGCCGACTTTTGAGTGGACCGAGGTCACGCGGCTCACGAATGTGACCCCGTTTGGGGCGGGTTTTACACTCCGGCATCCCACCGAAAAGGGTCGCCTGTTGCACATGACGATCCCAATGCCGCGGCAGTTGCGCGTGTTCGATCATGTGGAGGACCAGTATCGGATCTGGGCGGTAGTGAGGTATATCAAAACGTCGATTGTGGAAAACAAGACCGTGTTTGAGGTTGGCGTCGCGTTCATCGGTAAGCGTGCGCCGGCGAGTTATGAAACGGAGCCGTCGAAGCGTTACGACATCACCACCAACACCACGTTTCAAGCTGCAAAGTCTGCCGACGAGATTCTGATACCCTTTGCCGACCAGCGAGCTTACACACGGCATAACATCGCCGTCGACATGCGCATCGAGATCGTCGACGAAGCTGGCAACGTGATTGAACAAGAGCAAACAGTGACGGAGAACATCAGCACTAAAGGCGCGACGCTTTTCACGACGCTCGAGGTCCCGCACGGCCGTTTTGTTCGTTTGACTAGCGAACAGTACAGGATAACCGTGCACGCAGCCATCCGCTCGCGCAGCAAAGGCGCGGACGGTGTTCCGAGAATTCATGTCGAGTTCATAGATAAGGAATGGCCGTTGTAAGATAACCATCTATAACCGTGAATACTGTAAGCAACAACGGCTCCGCTAAACGAGAGGCCCCGCGCGCCGCGGCGAGCACCACGATGCTGCCGCAATGGGCGCTGAACAAGATCCGTCCGGTCGTTGGCGCGTTTAGCCGCATGCTCTGGAAGATTGAGTTTGTTGGTGTCGATAACGTGCCGGAGCGTGGCGGAGTGATCGTGGCGGCAAATCACCAGACGTACATCGATCCTTTCTGGCTTTCGCTGCCGATCAAGAGACCAACGCGATATCTCGCGTGGAGTGCGGCGTTCCGCTGGCCGGTTGTTGGGACGGGACTGAAGTTGCTCGGCGCGTGGCCATTAGCGCTCGAAGGTAGTGATCCGGCAGCGATACGTACGTCGTTGCAGTGGCTGCGGAATGGTGGCGTGGTAGTGATCTTTCCTGAGGGTGCGCGGAGTACGGATACAGGTGCGCTGGATCGGTTTAAGGCGGGTGCGGTGCGTTTAGCAATGGAGGCGGAGGTGCCGATATTGCCGGTGACGATCAGGGGTGGAAATCGTGTCTGGCCACGCGGCTGGCGCTTTCCGAGGCTCGGGAAAGTCATCGTGACCTATCATCCGCTCTACTACCCGGGGCCATGTTCGAACGAAGAGACACGCGCGTGCGCGCGCCGCGAGAGTGAAAAGCTCGCGCAGGTGATTGCGTCAGCTCTTTAGCCACGGATTTCACGGATAAACACTGATAAGAAAAATCCGTGTTCATCGGTGAAATCCGTGGCTACTTTCTGAGGACATGCATCATGGCGTCGTGGATGAGTCCGTTGGTCGCGAGGACCTGCTCGTTGTAGATGTTGAGAGGTTGATCGTTGAAGTTCGTCACCTTGCCTCGCGCCTCGAAGATCAACAACGCGCCGGCTGCGATATCCCAGGGGCTCAAGCCGTCTTCCCAGAAACCATCAAACCTTCCGCACGCCACGTACGCGAGATCGAGCGCCGCTGAGCCATCGCGTCTGACTGCCTGCGCGTTCATCGTGAAATTCGTGAAGTCGCGCGCGAAGTCAGGACGCTCGCGCACGTTGTACGGAAAGCCCGTACACAACATCGCTCCACTCAATTCTTCAACTGACGACACACGAATTTTTCTATCGTTCAACGTGGCGCCAGATCCACGCTCCGCCGCAAACATCTCATCGCGCATCGGATCGTAAACAACTCCGATCTCCAACTGCCCATCACGCTCCAACGCGATCGAAACACAGAAACACGGATACCCGTGCGCGTAGTTTGTCGTGCCGTCGAGCGGATCGATGATCCACTTCCACTCGCTCTTTTTACCCCCCGTCATAACAGCCTCGCCTGACTCCTCTGCGAGAATTCCATGTTGCGGGTAGTAAGAACGGATACGCTCGATGATAAGGTTTTCAGCGGCTATATCGGCTTCGGTGACGAGATTGATGTCGCCCTTCGTACTGACCTTCGCGGTGCCCAGTTTTTGGACCAGCAGGTTCCCCGCCTCGCGTGCGGTTTCAATAGCAAAGTTAAGCACGTAATCCGTCTTTCCGTGTTAATCCGTGGCTAAGGGAATGTGGATTCCCTTTGCGCGTGCGGTGTCTTCAGCTTCTTCGTAACCGGCGTCGACGTGTCGCGCGACTCCCAAACCGGGATCGTTCGTCAACACGCGATTCAAACGCTTCGCCGCCTCTGCCGTTCCATCCGCGACCGAGACCTGTCCCGCGTGCAACGAATATCCAATCCCAACACCGCCACCATGATGAAACGAAACCCAACTCGCGCCACTCGCCGTGTTCAGCAGCGCATTGAGTATGGGCCAGTCAGCGACGGCATCCGATCCATCTTTCATCGCTTCGGTTTCCCGGAATGGCGATGCGACTGAACCGGTATCGAGATGATCGCGCCCGATCGCGACCGGCGCCTTGAGATCACCGCGCTTGACGAGATCGTTGATCGCTTCGCCCATCTCAGCACGCTCACCGTAACCGAGCCAGCAGATGCGCGCCGGCAGTCCCTGGAAGTGAACGCGATCGCGCGCGAGGCGCAGCCAGCGGTTCAACGTGCGATCGTCAGGAAACATCTCGAGGGCGAGATCGTCGGTCTTGCGAATGTCTTCTGCCTCGCCCGACAACGCGACCCAGCGAAATGGTCCTTTGCCTTCGCAGAAGAGCGGACGAATGTACTCGGGCACGAAACCCGGTATCTCAAACGCATCCTTGCAACCCGCATCAAACGCCTGCTTGCGAATGTTGTTGCCGTAATCGAATGCGACGGCGCCCGCACGCTTCAACGCGAGCATCGCCTCGACGTGCCGCGCCATCGACTCCATCGACCTTTCTACATAGGCCGTGGCATCTTTCCCACGCAGCTCCGCGGCTTCGTCGAGCGTCATTCCCGCCGGCACGTAGCCATTCAACGGATCGTGCGCGCTCGTTTGATCGGTAACTGCATCGACTTTACACCCACGTCGCACGAGCTCCGGCAACACCTCCGCGCAGTTGCCAACGAGGCCGACAGAAATCGCACGCTTTTGATCGCGCGCGTCGTCGCAGATGTCGAGCGCTTCGTCGAGCGTCATCGCAAGTCGATCGCAATAACCGGTGCGAACGCGTCGCTCGATGCGTGCGGGATCGACGTCGATGCCGAGAAACACAGCGCCGTTCAACGTGGCCGCGAGTGGCTGTGCGCCGCCCATTCCGCCCATGCCGCCTGACACGACGAGCTTGCCCGAAAGATCGCCGGCAAACTGCCTGTCAGCCATCGCGGCAAACGTTTCGAACGTGCCCTGCACGATGCCCTGCGTGCCGATATAAATCCAACTGCCCGCCGTCATCTGACCGTACATCATCAAACCGCGGCGTTCGAGCTCGTGAAAGTGTTCCCAGTTGGCCCATGCGCCGACCAGATTGGAATTTGCGATTAGAACGCGCGGCGCGTGCTCGTGAGTACGAAAGACTGCGACGGGTTTGCCTGATTGGACCAGCAGCGTTTCGTCGTTTTCGAGCGCGCGCAATTCACGCACGATCGCGTCGAAGCTGGCCCAGTTTCGAGCCGCTTTGCCCGCGCCGCCGTAGACGATTAGCTCGTCGGGACGCTCGGCGACGTCCGGATCGAGATTGTTCATCAGGCAGCGAAGCGCTGCTTCCTGATGCCAGCCTTTGCAACTTAACTCAGCACCGCGTGGCGCGCGGATTACTCTGTTCGACATTAGTCCTGCGCGTTCCAAAAGCGGCTAAACCAACCGGCTTTTCCTTCCTTCTGCACGAGTTGTCCGAACTCGCCGGGGTCGAGCCACACACCGCTGCAGTTCTCGCAGGTATCAATCATGACGCCTTCGAAGTCGCTCTCTGTTAAATTCCCGCCACAACGCGGACACGTCATCGACGAAAGACCCGCGGCCTTGGCCTCTTCGGCCACTTTCATCTTCGCACGCAGCTTTTCCATCGCTTCCTGATTTTTCTTATGAAAGTATTCTTCTTCGAGAGTTCGTCTGCGCTCGTCCATTGGGTTCGACATTACTGGTCCTCCGTCAGTTAAGTAAAGAATTTCACGCAAAGGCGCAAAGGTCGCAAAGAACGCAAAGGCTATCAAGTTCTTCTTTGCGCCTTTGCGATCTTTGCGTCTTTGCGTGAAAAATGACTTATAGAGCTCTAAACTCCCCGTTTCTAATTGCTACCGTAAGTCTCTCAATGTCGCCCGCCATCGCGCGATCCTGCGTGAGCGGCGCGACATGGCCGCGGACGATCTCGTACGCCTGCTTCACGCCGCGTCCGGGCGCGAGCGGCGCATGATACTCCAACGCCTGCGCGCCTGCCATCAGCTCGATCGCCGTCGCCAACTCCGCCAGCTTCACGATCCCGCGCAGCTTCGTCGCCGAAGTCATGCCCATCGAGACGTGATCTTCCTTGCCGCCGTCTGTCGGCACGTTGTCGATGCTCGCCGGATGCGCGAGGACTTTCGCTTCATTCAAAAGCGCAACCGCCGTCACTTGCAGCATCATGAATCCCGAAGAGATCCCCGGATGCGACGTCAGAAACGGCGGCAGTCCTTCGTTTGAATCGGGATTTACTAAACGATCGATGCGACGCTCAGTGATACTCATTAAGTCTGTCAAAGCAATGGCAGCGTAGTCAAAAACGAGTGCGAGCGGCGCGCCGTGAAAATTTCCACCTGACAACACTTCACCAGTCTCGGAAAAGACGAGTGGATTGTCCGTCGCGCTGCCGCTTTCGATCTCGACGACCTGTTTTGCGTGATCCAGCGCCGTGCGAATAGCGCCGTGTACTTGCGGCATGCAACGCAAACTGTAAGCGTCCTGCACGCGTGGGTCGCCGACGAGATGCGACTGCCGGATCTCGCTATCTTGCAGCAACTCTCGGAGGTGCGCGGCGACTACGAGCTGGCCCGGGTGTGGACGCGCTGCATGAATGCGCTCGTCGAATGCGACTGGGGTCCCTTTCAAAGATTCGAGCGTCATCGCGCCTGCCACGTCTGCGAGTTGAACAAGCCTTTCCGCGCGATGAAGGGCAAGCGCACCGACTGCGCCCATCGCCTGCGTGCCGTTCAGTAGCGCGAGACCTTCTTTCACTTCTAACTGCAGCGGTGGGATCTGCGCGCGCTGAAGAGCTGTGGCTGCGGGCAATCGTTCGCCTTGGTAGAAAACTTCTCCTTCGCCGATGGCTGCGAGTGCGAGGTGTGCGAGTGGCGCGAGATCACCGCTGGCGCCGACGCTTCCTTTTTCCGGAATGACCGGTGTCACGCCTTTTTCGAGCATGGCGATCAGCGTATCGATCACGAGCGGCCGCGCGCCGCTGAATCCTGACGCGAGTACATTCGCGCGCAACAGCAACATCGCGCGTGCTTCCGGTTCTGACAAAGGATCACCCAAACCGCACGAGTGACTGCGCACGAGATTCAGTTGCAACTGGATCAGATCGGCGCGATCGATGCTCACGTCTGACAACTTGCCGAACCCCGTGTTGACACCGTAAACAGTCCGCCCCTGCTTGACGATGTCATGGACCACCTGGCACGCCTGATCCACGCGCACACGTGCATCGTCTGCGAGAACAACCTGTTCCCGGCCCTCGGCAATGCTTACGATTTGCTGGAGTGTGAGTTGTTGACCACTGAGCTGAAGCATAGACTAACTACGAACCTCAGCTCGCGTCTCGGGTGTTTCGGAAATATCGATCTTCTTGAACTCAGCGGTTTGCTCGCGGCTGCGCACACGTTGGCGCGCGCGCTTCGCGCGGACCGTGGTGCGTCGTGTAGTTGCGGCTGTCCAGCTTGTCATTCGTTTGAATGGTCGTAGTGAAAATTCGTGTTTCGGCAACACTTCGCCGGTTGCTTCGCGCAGTCGCACAGTTCCAATCGCAAAACCAAAAACGGCGGCGTTAAATACTATCCCGACAACGAAGACGATCCAACCCGGAACGATGCCGACCGTAGCCCGGTCGATGAAAACGTTGAAATCACGCGCGGGCAACGGCGAGAGATAAACCTTTAAATTCCAGCTCAAGGCGAGCAGGGCGAAGATCCAGAGATAGTTTCGACGCAGGCGCCGTCCGACAGCTTCCCATTCCGTGATCGTGAAATGTGGTGTCGTGAGATCGGCTGCGAGATGCTCGGCCCATGATTCGTCGGCCGGTCTGCTATCAGGCATCAGCAGGTGTGCGAAGTAACCTGTCTCGATGATTCTTACGCGACTGGACCAGATCTCGTAGTAACGATAACGACGCGCTTCCATCAGCAGAAAGATCGCGACGAGGATCGAGTTGATCGGGATCACGAAGTGCGGGTTGTTCGGCGAGCTGAAGACGAACGAGAGCGTCGCGCCCGCGGTGAGCACGGCCCAGTTTGTGGTGGTGTCGAGTCGATTGCGCCAGGTGTTTGAGCGTTGTACTTCGCCGCGATAGAAGTGAATCATCGCGGTGTTGAATTCGCCGGGCGACATGCGGCGCATCAGGTTGGCGGGTGATTGCGCGGAGGTGTCTGCCAACGGCTCGGCTGGTGGCGTCGACCTGAGCCTGCCGGTAACCCTGTCTGACGTTAATTGACCACTACTTCTATGACTTGCTTCGGTGGACATTGGACTTGAATGGATCGTGCCGCCAGAGTGGGGCGCGGAACTCCGGAAATTGATAATAGCACGTAACGCCGGAGGCGTTCGCTAATTTCAGCCCAATGGTTGGAGCGCAGCGACTACCTTGGGTAGAAAATCCAAAGATATACGAACCCTGTAAGGGTTTGGCGGTTGGCGAACCCTTCAGGGTTAGAACGCTTTTTGATGTGATAGCTCCCAGGGTTCTCGTGCCTCGAACCCTGGGCTAGAATTTAGCGAACGCCTTCGGCGTATTTGACACTCTTTCAGCGTGCGCCCTATAGTGGCCGTTCGTTGGAATCAGAGTTGGATGAGCAGTGGATGCGGCAGGCACTCGGGGCCGCGCGCGAAGCACAGGTAAACGGTGAAGTGCCCATCGGCGTCTGCCTCGTTAGCGAAAACCAACTCATCGCTGTTTGCGGAAATCGCACGCGCACCGACTGCGATCCCACAGCCCACGCTGAAATCGTTGCTCTTCGCGAAGCCGCCCGTAAGCTCGGGAATTACCGGCTCACCGGCGTGGATGTTTATTCAACGATTGAGCCGTGTGCGATGTGCGCCGGGGCCTTGATACAAGCGCGCGTGAGACGTTTGATTTACGGCGCACTGGATGAACGCGCCGGAGCAGTTGTCAGTCGCTTTCGTATCTGCGACACGGATTTTTTGAATCACCGGATTGAGATCAGCGCAGGCGTGTTGGAAGCGGAGTGTCGCGCGCTGATGCAGGAGTTTTTCCAGACGCGGAGAGGTCGCATAGTGGATTAGTGCACCGGTCTCGAAAACCGGAGTGGGTTTACGCCCACCGTGGGTTCGAATCCCACCCTCTCCGCCATAAAATTCAGGACTTACTCCGAGGAGAGGTGCAGGAGTGGTTGAACTGGCAGCACTGGAAATGCTGTGAACGGGGAACCGTTCCGTGGGTTCGAATCCCACCCTCTCCGCCATAAACACTTCGATTTTCCCCGACGCCCCCAACGTAACAACGATCGACCTACATTGGGGGACGTCGATGAGCGACGACAAGTTAGCAATCGAAGAGGCGAGGCGCGCGGCGCAACACGAGTCGGTAAAGAGTCAGGTTGAAGGTGAGGTACAGTCTGAGATCGGCGAGCGCGCTGCCGTGAAGACAGTACCAGGCGAATCGCAGCGAATCGATCAAGTCGCGGGTGAGTTTCGTTCGAAGGCAGTAAACGAGGTCGTTGAAACTGAGCGTGAAGTCGAGCGCTCGCGCGGGCTGGCGCGAATTTCCCAGATCGTCGATTACATCTTCTGGGTAATCTACGCGCTACTCGGAATGCGTTTTCTGCTGGCGTTGATGGCAGCGCGAAGTAGCGCCGGGTTTGTGCGGTTTATCGTCGCAATCAGTAACCCGTTTTACGTGCCTTTTCGAGGAATTGTCGCGAGTCCGAGCACGGACAGTGGTCACACCTTGCTCCTTCCGATAGTTGTAGCGATAATCGCGTACGCGCTGTTACATCTGGCAATCAACGGACTACTACGGATGTTCGCGCATCGAAAGACAGAGATTTAGTTATCAGATCCCGGGCTCCGCACAACGCTCTCCTTGTGAACCCCGCCAGGCCGGGAACGGAGCAACGGTAGCAACGGAAGCGTGTGTTGCGGGAAAGTCCGGGGTCTGGCCAGTTCGCTACTCACTTCAAAAAAACAAACGACACAAATGGCCTATCAAGTAATCGCTCGCAAATGGCGTCCGCAAACGTTCGACGAAGTAACAGGCCAGGAACCGATAACGCGGACTCTCCGCAACGCCATCGAGCATCAGCGCCTACATCACGCCTATCTTTTCTCCGGCGCGCGTGGAGTTGGTAAAACAACCAGCGCGCGACTGCTCGCGAAAGCGCTCAACTGTCACAAAGCAAAAGAGCCGACAGCTACGCCGTGTCGTTCTGACGATCCGGATCAGTGTCCGTCGTGTCGCGAGATCACGGAGAGTCGCTCGATCGACGTGCAGGAGATCGACGCTGCGTCAAACACGGGTGTCGATAACGTACGCGACGCGATCATCGCGAGCGTCGGCATCGCACCCGCGCGCGATCGTTACAAAGTCTTCATCATCGACGAAGTTCACATGCTCTCCGGCGCCGCCTTCAACGCGTTGTTGAAGACGCTGGAAGAACCGCCGCCGCGCGTGGTCTTCATCATGGCCACGACAGAGCGTCATAAAGTTCCTGAAACGATCCTTTCGCGTTGCCAGCAGTTTGAATTTCGGACGATTGCGACGGCCAAGATCCTCGAACGTCTCAAACTGATCGCGAAGTCGGAAAAGATCACGATCCCTGACGACGCACTGCGTGAGATTGCGCGCACCGGTGAGGGCTCGATGCGTGACGCGCAGTCAGCACTGGACCAGGTGATCAGTTTCGCGGGCGACAAGATTAAAAAAGAAGACGTTGAGATGGCGCTCGGCGTCGCGGGCGCTGATATTCTCAAACGCATCATCGATAGCATCGCCGAAAACAGGCCGGCGGAGGCGATCGCGGCGGTGGACGACATCGTGATGCGTGGTCACGACTTGCGAAACTTCTGTCGCGATCTGCTCGCGCACTTCCGCGACTTGCTCGTAACGAAAGTTTCAGGCAACGAAGAGTTGTTGGAGTCGGCTGTATGTGAGCGGGCGGAGCTGCAGCGACAGGCGGCATTGTTCTCGGAAGCCGATCTGGTGCGCTTCTTTCACTCGCTCGCCGAGACTGAAACTAAGCTGCGCGCCGCTACTCAGCCGCGTTACCAGCTCGAGATCGGGATCGTTAAACTGATGGAGCTGCGCGGCGTCGAGAGCATTAACGAGATTCTGCAACGACTTGCCGCACTCGAAGGTAGCGAACCATCTTCGACGACGAAAACGCCGTCAGGCCCATCAGGCTCGGGCGGCAGTCCAGGTAAGATCCTGCCTGAGCGTCCGACTTCTCGCTCAGCGGGGTCGTCGTTTACTGCCGCTGCCGCAGTCTCACCCGCGCTCGAAGTCACTGCGCCGCAGGCTGAGCTCTCGACGATCGAGCGAGTCAAAGGTGTTTTAGAGCGTCAACGAAAGATGTTACTGATACCGGCGCTCGACGCGGCGCAGGCGATCGTGTTTGAAGAGAGCGAGATGTGTATCGAGTTTGCGCCCGATGCGCGTCACTTCCGCGATACGCTTTCGAAAGCTGACAACAACAAGTTCGTGCGTGATGCGTGTCGTGAAGTAACGGGCAAAGAGATGGGCGTGCGCATCGTCGTAAAAGATCCAGCGGCCGACGGTGAGCCACTCAACCGTCAGGATGAGCAGCGACTCGAGAAACAGCGGCTGCGCGAGATCGCGGAGAGTAACCCGAGTGTCCAGACGATGCTGAAGACCTTCCGTGGCGAGATCGTTGACGTGCGGCGCGTCGACGGCGAGCGCTGAACGAACAAATCCCGCACGGCTGTCGTATGTGCTTCCACTTGTGGAGGGCTTGAACGATGCGGAATCCAGTGTTGGCGGGAATCTTGAGTTTGATTATTCCGGGCGTTGGTCAGCTATACAACGGCCGCATCATCGCAGGGATTCTGTGGTTGATCCTGACGCCTGGTTTCTGGCTTGGGACGGGCGGTACGCTCGGTTGGGTCTGCCACATCATCTCGGCCTACTGCGCATATTCCTACGCTAAAGAACACCCAGTTAGAGTTTAAGCCACGGATTTACACGGATAAACGCGGATCTGAAGAACATACTCAGATCCGCGTTTATCTGTGTAATCCGCGGCTAATTCTTCTTAAGGTTTTTCTGCAGGCTTCTTCGGTGGTTTTGCTTTCGGTATATCCCCCTCATCAATCACCGCATTTTCCAGCTTCGGCGCACCTCTCAACAATGGCGGCAACTTAGTCACTGGAAGACTCACAGTCGCTATCGGATCGACTCGTCTCAGAATCGCGCCACCGCGTCCAGCAACCCAAACATTCGTCCCACCGCGATACGCAATTGAGAACAACGAGGTGCTCGTGATCGACGGCTGAAGTTCCCAGGTCTGCCCGGCGTCTTTGCTGTGAATGATGCTGCCCTGCTCGCCCACGACCAGCACGTCATTCCGGCTCGCTAGCGCAACACCAAACAGATTGCTGTTGATCCCACTCTCGAGATCTTTCCACGTAGCGCCACCATCATCCGTCCGCAGCACAAGTCCACGCGCGCCGACGATGTAGCCGCGCTCCGCATCAGCAAACGCGACCGCGTATAACCACTCCTTCAAATTCTGATCGACGCGCTTCCAGTTCACTCCACCATCTTCCGTGCGCACGATCGTGCCGCCGGAGCCCACCGCAATACCGTGCAGCGCATCGACAAACTTCACGTCTTCGAGCCAGTTGAGTGAATTCGTGTGCTGAAACTCCCAGCTCACGCCTTCATCCTTCGTATGCCAAACGGCTCCGCGCGCACCAACAACCCAACCCTCGGTTGGCGACACAAACGAAACACCAAACAGATCCTCGGTAACAGGACTCGGAACGCGCTCCCACGTGACGCCGTTCGTGGCCGAATGAAGAATCGTGCCTTTATTACCAACTACCCAGCCGGATTTTTCCGTCCAAAAGGTGACTGCATTCAGCGTTACCGTCTCGCCCGACGGTCGAATGGTCCAACTCTTACCACCGTTGGCAGTGAAGAGGATTTTTCCACGCTCGCCGACGGCCCAGCCGTGTGAGTTGTCGATGAAAAAGATGTTGGCGAGATCGTCGCGCCCGCCTTCGGTGAGTCTTTGCCACGATAGACCACCGTCATCGGTGCGCACCACGAGCCCATCCGAACCTGCGGCCCAACCAAGCGATTCATCCGAGAAGAAGAGCGTCGCGAGACGTGGACTAGTGCGAACGTTCACTGGCAACCAGATATTGCCGCCGTCGCCGGTTGTCAATACGACGCCATTCTCGCCCGCGGCCCAGCCATGCGTATCGTCAGTAAAGAAAACCGTATGAAGATCGGTAGTGACCAGACTCTCTTTGATGGACCACGACTCACCACCGTCTTCGGAAGTTAGAATCGTGCCGCGATAACCGACCGCCGTTGCTTTCTTTTCAGAAGTGAACGTGACGCCCGTGAGCACGAAGTCCGTCATTCTTTTCGACAGCTTCCAATCGACGCCGCCGTTGGTGGTGAAGAGCAACGTTCCGTGTGAACCCGCGGCGATTCCGTTCTTCGCGTCAGCGAAGGTGATTGAAAACAGGTGCGCGGTTGTTTGACTTGTCTGCGTCTTCCAGGTCTTGCCGCCGTCAATCGTCGAGATGATCGAGCCGAACGTGCCGACCGCCCAACCGAGCAAAGGATTCTTCGGCGCGAAAGTGACGCAAAACAGATGATCGCGAACACCACTCGGCCGCAAAACCCATTTGTCACCGCCGTTGGTCGTGGTCAGCACAACGCCACGCGCGCCGGTGATCACGAGGCGCGAGCGATCCTTAACGTAAAGACCGTAAAGCGTGGTTTGGGCCGGACTAACCTGCTCTTCCCATTCAAAACCGCCGTTATCCGTCGTCAAGACAACGCCGTTGGAGCCGACTGCCCAACCGTGTTTTTTATCAGGAGCGAATTTGATGGAATTGATGGAATTGCCCTGCGGCAGAGGGTTTTGCCACTGCCAGCCACGCATCGCATCCTGGGCGCGGGCCGCAGGCGCGAGGAGACAGATTAGTAGCAGAGCAGTTTTTCTGAGCATGGGCTGATGGGGAGGCGCGATTATAATCCGCGCAATTCCGTGGTTTCAATGACGCCGAGCTGATCAACCGCCTCGCGCAGGATTGATTCTTCGACGTGACCGGCGGCGGCGATGCGGCGCGCGGCGTGGTCGGCGGCTTCTTGCACTACGTGACCGGCGTGGCCGCGCGTCCATTCCCAATGGACTTTGTGCGTCTTTGCCGCGCGATCAAGGCGCTCCCACCACGGCAGGTTAGCCTTTCTTCTAAAGCGTCCGTTCATCGTCTCAACAACATATTTCGAATCTGTGAAGATGTTGACCTGGCAAGGTTGAGTCAGCGATTCGAGTCCTACCGCAGCGGCGGCGATTTCGGCCTGCTGGTTCGTCGCCTTGCCTAAATACTCGCCGACAGCGCGCCAGTATCCTTTGTATCCGAGCAATGCGACGCCCGCGGCGCGGCTTGCTTCCTTTCCGTTGCCAAGACTCGAGCCGTCGCAGAAAATCGCGACCTGCTTGAGCGCAGAAGTTTGTTGTTTGTCGTTCGGCACAGTTGAGATTTGAACAGTTGCGACGTAGCCTATCACGCTATCGGGGGAAATTAAATTTATGAGTGGACTATCGCTTAAAGAATGTGTGCCGTGTCGTGGTGGCGTGCCGCCGCTGACCGCTGAAGAGATTGCGAAGCTCCTGCCGGAGTTGAATGGTTGGGAGGTTGTTAACAATCATCATCTGAAGAAGAGTTATCGATTTTCAAACTTTCGCGAGTCGCAGGAGTTTGTGAACCGCGTCGGTGATCTGGCGGAGGAGCAGGGACATCATCCGGATATTTGCTTCGGGTGGGGAAACGCGGAGATCACGATCTGGACGCACAAGATCGATGGTCTAACTGAAAGCGATTTCATCCTCGCAGCTAAGATCGATAAGCTGTAATAACTTCATCAACCATCCGTGTGAGGCTGAATTTTTTTGCCGCGGATTGCGCGGATTGGGTGGCGATGGTGCGTCGGTGGTCGGGATCGGAAAGCAGATTTATCACGGATCCGGCGATTTGTTCCACGTTGCCGATTGGCACCAGGAGGCCTGTCTGCTGATCCTGAATCACTTCTTTAGCTCCTTCGGTTGCGGTGGCGACTACGGCAGTGCCCGCGGCCATCGCTTCGACGATCGCCAATCCAAACGACTCAGTTTCCGACGCTGATACAAACACATCCATCGCGCATAACAACTTCTCAGCATCATCCAGCCAACCGAGAAAATGAAAACGCTTGCTTAGACCTAATTCGTTCACTAAAGCTTCGAGTTGCTTGCGCACCTCGCCTAATCCCGCAAGTACAAACTGTGTCTCCGGAAAACGCGCCGCAACGATCGCAGCCGCGCGAATAAAGTCGTCGTGACGTTTCAACGTCCTTAACTCACCAATACTCCCAACAAGCAAACAATCAACCGGCAATCCCATGCTGCGCAGAAACTGCACTCGATCGAAACTCGCACGCGCACAAATAAACCGCTCGACATCAATCCCATTCGGGATCACTGCGATCTGTCTTTCCGATACAACGCCCGATGCGCGCAACTCCTGCGCAACTGCATTCGACACTGCAATCACACGTGTGGCTCGCGCGAGCGTGTGACGATGCAGTCGATTGAGCTGAAACAAAACATGACGCGTAGCGATGAATTTTGTTTTCGGATTGCGACGCGCGGCGTACGACGCGAGTGAGTAATCGCGCGCCATGTGCGCATGCACGATCTCGATTTCATTGCGACGCACAAATCTCTCGAGCTCGTGCGCGCTCCGCACGTCGAGAGCATTTCGCAGCGGCAATGTGAGCACTCGATCCGGAGACACGTGCAAGTGTCGCGGGATCGGCGAGTGTGGACGCACTGCGACGTACAGATCGTGTCCGCGATCAACAAGTGCATTCGTGAGATCAGCAAGATAACGCTCGCCGCCGCCGAAAGACGATGCTGAACTGATCTGAAGGATCTTCAATCTGATTGTCCGTACGAAAGCCGTCCACAGATTACACCGACTACACAGAAAGCCGCGCAATCCATGATGGCATACGTGTTGCCAACTACAAACTCAAATAGAACTGTCTGTTGGAGGATAGTATGGCCAAGGCAAATTCTGTAAAGGCAACATTAGTAACAGCCCTTTTTAAGAGCAAAATAGCCGCCGAGTCGGCCGTCGATGCGCTCATGAAGCGCGGCTTCAACCGCGACGACATCAGCGTACTCATGTCCGACGCCACTCGATCCAAGGAGTTTGCTCTGCAAACACGCACGCATGCTGCTGACGGCTTGGGAATCGGGGGCGCCGTTGGTGGGGCCGTAGGCGCCGTTCTCGCTGCGATCGCTGCGGTCGGAACAACGCTGTTTCTTCCCGGTATCAATCTCGTGATTGCTGGTCCAATCGCAGCGGCACTCGCCGGCGCAGGCGCAGGCGGCGCGACGGGTGGATTGATCGGTGCGTTGATTGGAGCAGGCATTCCGGAATATCGCGCCAAAGTTTACGAGGCGGGTATCAAGGGTGGCGGAATTTTGATCGGTGTGGAAGCACAAAGTGATGAAGAAGTGGAGCGCCTCGAAGATCTGATGAATGAGCTCGGAGGCGAACACGTTCGCACTGAATAACAGAGACGAAGGTCAGCTTTTCTAACAATAAGGAGGTTAGCAATGGGTCTACCGAATAGAGATGAAGTTGAAGGAAAATGGGATCAGGCTAAAGGCAAAACGAAAGAGACTATCGGCCACGCGATCAACGACGACGATCTCGAAGCAGAGGGCCAGGCAGATGATGCCGGCGGTCAGGTGAAGGAAGGCTTCGGCAAAGCACGAAGGAAGGTTGGCGAAGCGATCGAAGACGTTGGTGACGCGATCAGTCGTTAACAAAAACCATCCACAGATTACGCGGACTGAGTCTGCGTAATCTGTGGACTCTTAAGTCTTTCTTTCGCGAGCTTGTCCCACTTGCGGTGCTCTCGATAACGATACGAGGGCATTGTGTTCACCGCCTCAATACAACGACCAAAAATTTCGCGTGCTTCGTCTCGCTGTTCGAGTTGTTCGAGCGTCTTGCCTAAGTAATAAAGTCCTTCGGGATCGTAAGAACGGCGATCGATGAACTTCTCCAGCGCGGTTCCCGCGGCAACTCGCGATAGACGGCCTCGACGTTGTTGTAAATGACCGAAGTGACCGTCGCATGAAAAATCATCGACAGCGCGGCCACGACCACAGCGGCATAAATCCAGTGACCTTCATCGACAATCCGGCCCATCGACGACACGGGACGATAAAGTAGGCCAAGGAGGAGTTTTGTATTTTCCCAAATCATTGAAGTGCTTAACCGGGTGAGCTTTCAGGGCTGAGGAACGCTGGGACGTCCAAACCATTTTAGCCACAAAGAGGCACAAAAAGCACAAATAATTTTTCCCTCTTCTTCATTTGTGCTTTTTGTGCCTTTTTGTGGCAAGATCGCTTCGACGATGGTGCAACAATCCCCTGAACAAGCCGCTAAAACCAGAATAGAAACTGACACGATGGGTGCAATCGAGGTCCCCGCTGATCGCTACTGGGGAGCTCAGACGCAGCGCTCGCTTCATCACTTCAATATCGGCAACGACCGCATGCCGCGCGAGATGATTCGCGCCCTCGGCATTCTCAAGAAGGCCGCCGCCCTGGTGAACGAAGAACTCGGCAAGCTCTCATCTGATAAAGCTAAGCTGATTGTGCAGGCGTGTGACGAAGTTATCGAAGGCAAGCTCGACGATCAGTTTCCGTTGCGCGTCTGGCAGACTGGCAGCGGCACGCAAACCAACATGAACGCCAACGAAGTTATCTCGAATCGCGCGATCGAAATCGCCGGCGGCGTCATGGGAAGCAAGCAGCCGATTCACCCGAACGACGACGTCAACATGTCGCAGTCGTCGAACGACACCTTTCCGACCGCGATGTACATCGCCGCCGCCGAACAGTTGAATAAGCTCATTCCGCGGATGCAGGAGCTGCACGACGCGATTGCCGCCAAGGCGAAAGAGTTTGCCGGCGTGGTAAAGATCGGCCGAACTCACTTACAAGATGCGACGCCGCTCACAGTCGATCAGGAAATGGGCGGCTGGGCAAGTCTCGTCGCACGTGACGTCGAGCGATTGAAACTCGCCCTCCCTGGATTACTCGATCTCGCGATCGGCGGCACCGCAGTCGGAACCGGACTCAACTCCCATCCGGAATTTGGCGAGCGCGCCGCGAAGAAGATTGCAGAGCTCACACAGCTACCATTCAAATCTCATCCGAACAAATTCACCGCGCTATCAGCACACGACGAGCTCGTCGAAGCGAGTGGGTCGTTGAAAACTCTCGCTGCTTCGCTCATGAAGATCGCGAACGACGTGCGATGGCTGGCGTCAGGCCCGCGCTCTGGTCTAGGTGAGCTCATCCTGCCGGAAAACGAGCCGGGCTCGTCGATCATGCCGGGCAAAGTTAATCCGACGCAGAGCGAAGCGCTCACGATGGTCGCGGTGCAGGTTTTTGGCAACGATCTGGCGACGAGTTTTGGTGGCTCACAGGGCAATTTCGAGTTGAACGTTTACAAGCCCGTGATGATCCATAACTTTCTGCACTCAGTTAGACTGCTGCACGATGCGACGCACAGCTTCGTCGAGTTTTGTATCAATGGAATCGAGCTCAATCGCGAACAGATCGACCAGCATTTGAAACACTCCCTGATGCTCGTGACCGCTCTGAATCCTCACATCGGTTACGACAAAGCTGCCCAGGTTGCAAAGAACGCTCACAAGAAGAAGATCAGCTTGCGTGAATCCGCCATCGAGCTCGGTTATCTGACCGGGGAACAGTTTGACGCGATGGTGATTCCCGAAGAGATGACTCATCCCTAGCGTGCCTGATAAGAACGACAAAGTGAAAGAGAATGTCTGCGGTGCGTTTTACGTGGACTCCTCGTGCATCGATTGCGACGTCTGTCGCGACACCGCACCGGATAACTTCACGCGCTGCGATCAGAATAATTACTCGTTTGTCTACAAGCAGCCACAGACGGATGAGGAAAGAGCCATGTGCGAGGAAGCGCTGACTTGTTGTCCGGTTGAGGCGATAGGCAACGACGGCGCGTGAGTCCCATCTGCGGGGGCAAGCCACCCTTCCTGACCTGTTCTATTTCTCGGAGTCAAAAAATCAAAGAATAGAACAAGTCAGGAAGGGTGGCTTGCCCCCGCTCTTAAATTTCGACCTTCACCAATCCTTCTTCAATTCGCACCTGATAAGTCCGGATCCGATCCGGTACAGTCAAACACTCTCCACTCCTTACATCAAACTGCCACCCGTGCAACCAACACTCAATCACATGCCCGCAAAGCGCACCCTGAGCTAACGGCGCTCCCCGATGTGGGCAGGAGTTATCGGTGGCATAGAATTCGCCACCCACGTTGTATACGGCTAGCTCGTTGCCATCGGGCAGCTCAAAACTAACGCAGGCGCCCGGGCGCAGGTCGTCAACGCGGCCGATAATTACGTCTGTCTTAGTATCGAATGATTGCATTGATGGATGGTAACAAAACACGTTTTGCAGAACCTAATTCACAAATCGCCAGCAAGTTTTCGTTTCCTGCGCGTTCTCTATCTTCGCCGCCGGTTTCCACTCTCCCTCGGCTGTGAGATTCTAGGACCAAGAAGAGGAGAGATCATGAAACGAACACTTTTAATCACTAGCATTGTGGCGCTTGTTCTCACTGCCACCACGGTGCTGCACGCTAAAGAAATCACCGTACGCGGAAAGCTACAAAAGACTGCCGAAGCGGGCGGCTGGCTCATCGCCGCCAGCGACGCAAAATATCTAATCCTGAACGCAAAAAACTTTCAGAGTAACGCGTGGTTTAAAGAGTCGACGAATGTCGAGGCGGTCGGCGAAACCAAAGACGTGATGACGACTTACATGGAAGGCACACCGTTCGAAGCGAAGTCGATGAAACCGGCTGAGCAGAATGCTGCCACGCCTGATCGACGTGTGACGCGCGTGATGGTTGCCGGTGATTCGATCGTACAGGCGCAACCTGATACGGCGATTCTTTCAATATCGGTGGTCACGCAAAACAGGAATGCTCTCGGCGCTCAACAGGACAATGCCGCGAAAACTGACGCTGTCGTGCGTGCGTTGAAAGCTGCGGCAGGAACCGGTGCAGAAGTGAAGACGAGTGGTTACAGCCTGCAACCGCAACGCGTCTACAAAGAGGGTCAGCCACCGACGATCACCGGTTACGAAGCGCGCAACACCGTCACCGTAACGATGAGTGATTTGACGAAGGTCGGCAGCGTCATCGATGCAGCAGCACAAGCCGGCGCTAACGACTTTTCCAATATCGCATTTACTTTGCGACAGGATCGGCAGGCACGCGATCGCGCGTTGAGTGAAGCGACTCGTGAAGCGGTGAGCAAGGCGCAGGTGATCGCGTCGGCGCTCGGCGGGCGCGTGGTGCGGATTGTTGAAGTTCAGGAAGAAGGATTTCAGCAGAGATCGCCAGTGCCTGTTTATCAAACTGAAAGTTTCCTGGCGAAACGAGATGTGGCGACGCCGATCGAAGTTGGGTCGTTGGATATTTCGTCGAGGGTACAAGTGATCGCGGAAGTCGAGACGAACATGTAACGCGGATGCGGATTGAAAACGCGGATTTTATTCCCCTTTTAAGTAAGTAAGCCCCCAGCAACTTATGGTTCCGGGTTAGGAGGGAAGGCAATGGCCAGATACAGAAACGAGATGGATGACGAAAGGGACTATTACCCACGCGAAGATCGTCTGAGACGCGAGAACTTCGGCGGCGGTGGCGGTTACGACGAGCCGTGGGGGACTGGTCGTAGATTCGATAATGAACGGCGGCCTGATTACAACCGCGGCCGGTTCGGCGAACGCGCCGAGTATAACAATGACGAGCCGCGCTACGCAGAATACAACGACCGCAGCGGCGAACGTTTCCGCGATCAAACACGGCGTGGCTCTCTTTACGAGGGACGCGGTGATTTCGGAACGGGAAGATGGCAGGATCGCGAATACGCTGGGGAACGTTCCCGGCTACGTTGCCGCGACATCATGACTCGTGAGCTCGTCGTCGCCACCCGCGATACGACGATCGTTGAAGCAGCACGCATGATGAAGCAGGAAGATGTGGGCGTGATTCCGGTAGTTGAGTACGACACCCCGGCGGGCAACGGCAGATCCGAGGGCGCAGAACGCAATTATCAAGATCGTAATTACGCACGCGGCAAACTGATTGGCTTAATCACTGACCGCGATATCGTCGTACGGTGTGTTGCAGATAATAAGGATTGTGCAAGCGTCCGCGCGGAAGATGTTATGTCAGTTGATATTTACACGGTGAAGCCAAACGATCGTGTCGTTGACGTGATACGGAAGATGGGAGACAAGCAGGTCCGTCGCATTCCGGTATGTAACGACAACGGTTACCTCGTGGGAATGATCTCGATGGCCGACGTCGCCACCGAGACGCGCCAGGATCGCGAGCTCTCCGATGCTCTTGAAGAGATCTCGAAGGGCACGTCGTTCTGGAACAGGCTGTTTGGATAAATTTTTTCGCCACGGATTAACGCGGGAAACACGGATCAGATCTGTGTCGTCCGTGTCGATCTGTGGCGAAATTTCTTTTTTGCCATTATTCTGTCGTCATGCGAAAGTTTGATCGTGATTTTTCGCTGATCCGAACGGATCGGCGAGTGGAACCGTCTGGCCGTCTCTGGAATCCAGCCGCGGACGTCTATCGTTCGTCCGAAGGTTGGATCGTGAAAGTAGACCTTGCGGGTGTGTGCATGGAGGAGCTGGAGATCGAGATACGCAACTCGAATCTCAACATTCGTGGCTGTCGCAAAGACACGCATATTCGTGAAGGCTTCACCTACCACCAAATGGAAATTACCTACAGTCGTTTTGAAAAGGCGATCCAGTTTCCGGCGCCGATCGAAGGAGCGTCGATCAGACAGGATTACAGTGATGGATTCTTGATAATCGACGTGCGTAGGGAACAGGATTAGTTATGCCGGAATCTGTTGAAAATACGACGCCAACCACTGAAAGCTTGCCCACCGGTTCCGAAATACCGGCAACCGAAGGTTTGAGATTCTCCAGTCAGGCCGCGGGCGAACCTTTCGAAGTCGCTGTGCTGGCATTACAAAATCTCACGATCTTTCCTGAGACAGTTGTGCCTCTGGGTATCGGTCGACCTCGCTCGATCGCAGCAGTTGAAGCAGCACTTTCCACGCAGGAGAAGCTGCTCGGTTGCATCACTGTGCGTCCTGATCGTTCCGACGACACTGACGCTAAGCAGACTGATCTTTATGAAGTCGGCACGCTCGTGATGATCAAGCGCATGGAGCGGATCGATCAGGGCATGCGCATCATCGCTCAGGGAACTGAGCGCATTCGCGTAGTCGAGTGGAAACAGGAAGATCCACTCCTGCGCGCAGTGGTTGAAATTCTGCCCGAGCCGCGCACCGTCGATGCCGACCAGGTCGAAGCCGCGAAGCGCAACCTGCAACAGATGATCACCGAGGCTTTGGCTTTACTGCCAAACGTGCCTCCCGAAGTGCGACTCGCAGTGCTGGGCCAGGTTGACGCAACGCGACTGTCATATTTCCTCGCTTCGATCCTGAATCTCGGCGTCGAGGAAGAACAGAAGATGCTCGAGGCTAACACTGTCGACGACCTCGTTCGTCTCGCCCACACGAGCCTTGCGCGCGAAGTTGAAATACTGCAACTGCGCTCGAAGATCGCCTCCGAAGCACAGACTGAAATGGACAAAGCGCAACGCGACTACGTGCTGCGCCAGCAAATGCGCGCCATTCAGAAAGAGCTTGGCGAAGACGAAAGCGGCGAAGCGGCCGAGGCTGAACAACTGCGTGAGCGTCTCGAAAAGGCCGAGCTGCCTGAAGAAGTACGCACCGAAGCCGAGCGTGAGCTGAAACGGATGGAACGCCTGCCACCCGCGGCGCCCGATTATCACGTCATTCGCACGTATCTCGATTTTATTCTCGAGTTGCCGTGGCTGAAATCATCGGAAGACAAACTCGATCTGGCTGAAGCTCGTCGCATTCTCGATGAAGATCATTACGGGCTCGAAGACGTTAAGGAACGCATTCTCGAGTTTCTGGCGGTGATCAAACTTCGGCCTGATACGAAGAGTCCGATACTGTTGTTTGTTGGACCACCGGGAGTCGGTAAGACTTCGCTGGGAAGATCGATCGCGCGTGCGCTCGGCCGCCAGTTTGAACGAATGTCGCTCGGCGGCGTGCGTGATGAAGCTGAGCTGCGTGGTCACCGCCGCACGTACATCGGCGCCATGCCGGGTCGCATCATCCAGTCGATTCGCCGCGCGGCAGTAAACAATCCGGTGCTGATGCTTGACGAGATCGACAAGCTCGGCAACGACTATCGCGGTGATCCGGCGGCGGCGCTGCTCGAGATTCTCGATCCGCAACAGAACAACTCGTTCCGCGATCACTATCTCGATCTGCCGTTCGACCTGTCGAGGATCTTCTTCATCGCGACCGCGAACCAACTCGGTCCGATTCCGGCACCGTTGCGCGATCGCATGGAGATCATTCGTCTCGCCGGTTACAGCGATCGCGAGAAACTCGAGATCGCGAAGCGTTACCTGATTCCGAGACAAACAACCGAGAACGGTCTCAACAACGCACAATTGAAAATTGCCGATGATGCGATCGAGCTGATCGCAGCGCGCTACACGCGTGAAGCGGGCGTGCGGCAGATGGAGAGAAACATCGGCAGCATCGCGCGCAAAGTCGCGCTCAAGGTCGCGCAGGGACAAGCTGAGTCTGTCACCGTGACTGCAAAGGAGGTGCGTGAGTATCTCGGCGCGCCGCAGTTTTATCCTGAGCAGGCGCGCAAAGAGTTGCCGGCAGGTGTGGCGACTGGCATGGCGTGGACTGAGATGGGCGGTGAAGTGCTGTTCATCGAAGCAACGCTGCTGCCGGGTGGACGTGGACTCACGATCACGGGTCAGCTTGGCGAAGTGATGCAGGAGTCAGCGCGCGCTGCGCAGTCGTACCTGTGGTCACATGCGGCGGAGTTTGGTATCGACCCGAATATCTTCAAGGAATTCGGTGTTCACTTGCACGTTCCGGCAGGAGCGATTCCGAAGGATGGACCAAGCGCAGGTGTGACGATCACCTCGGCACTCGCATCGCTCTACACAGGCAGGCGCGTTCGGCCGGACACATCCATGACGGGCGAGATCACGTTGTCAGGCCTCGTGTTCCCGATCGGCGGCGTGAAGGAGAAAGTGCTGGCAGCGCATCGTGCAGGCATCCGGCGGATCATTCTTCCAAGCCGCAACGAAGCCGACGTCGACGACATTCCCGAGGACGTGAAAAGCGAGCTGCAGTTAATCTTTGTGTCAGGAATCGCGGAAGTTCTCGACGCTGCCCTCGAGGTGCTCGTCGCGAACCCACCGCCATCACCATCAATGCTCGACGCTGGCCGCGGACGCCAACCCGAGCCTGAACCTCTCACAGTAAAAGGTTAAGCCACAGATAAACACGGATTTCATATACGGATCTAAACAGATTGATCCGTGTATGAAATCCGTGTCTATCTGTGGCTAATACTTCTTTACGGTAGCGCTTCGATATTGAAGAAGAACTTAAATGCGCCCGTCTGCTGCACTCCGAGCAGGAACTGCAGGTTAATGCTCTGACCCGGAGCCAGCGGCGTCGGTATCGTTATCGTTCCCGCACTCATCGTGCTATTGAGCGCGCCGCCCAGAATTTGAGTGGGCGGCTCCTCCACCGTTGTGCCAAACACGGTCACCGAACAAGGCGCCGTAGCTGGCGTACCCGTCGCCGCACAAGTCGCCGGATCGTTAATTCCGTTGACTGTGATCTGCAGCGAGCTCAACGCCCTCAGGTCAGCGATTGCTCCCGGTCCCGCGAAGCTGCTGAAATCGACGATACGGAAACGCAACCGCGTGATCGGCGCGCCGGTAGTGTTTACGAAGCGCCGTCTAACGGACATCGTTCCGAACATCTTGTTCGGCAACCCTGGCGTCAAGTCGCGGACGCGGTTGGGATCCGAAGGCAATCCCTTGGTCGCATCGAGCGCCAACGACGGGATCGAATTATTCAGTCGTGGGCTGCCCAGATTCTGAGGACCTGGAGCTCCCAAACGCTGACCCGCAGGTGTCACCGTGCCTGACGTATCGGCATAGACGAAGTCGTTTGCGTTGACATCAGTATCCGCGTGCAAGCCACCGGTTGGACATAGACCGAACGTTGCGGGATTACCCTTCTTACCACACTCATCACGGAAGAAGCTGTATTCCAGCGTACTGCCGGCCATGGCTGGTAGCGTCGTGCCTTCGCGTAAAAGGTCGCAGGTTCCACCGGTATTGGTGCCAAATCCGGCCGCATCCCAACGTGTCACACCCGAGAGCTCGATCAGCGACGCTGTCTTGAATATCGCGACGTTACGATCATTCTCGATATCCTCAGTCATCACCTGATTGCCGGCCGCCGCGCCACTGCCTCCGTAGTTAGCGAGGCTGTAGGCCGACCCGACAAACAGGTAATGTCCGCGCGCCGGGATGGTCGTGCCGTTCGGAATTACTCCGATGAGAACCGGACTCGAATTGCAGTCAGTGCCCATCTTGAACAAGCCATAGCCGTGGTTAGCGTCGTTGATTCCGGAGCCGTCAGCAACGACGTGCGGCTGGTCAGTGTTGTTATAAATCTCGACGAAGTCGTCTCCTGCACCCGCTGGCCCACTCGTTCTGAGTTCACTGATCAGGATCGGGCTTGTTTGGACCACGATCAGGATCGTGCCAGTGGCCGTGCCCTGAATGATAGTGGCGTTCACTGGACTCGACAGCACCACCTGGAACTGCTCGTTGCCTTCAGCCGGCTTGTTGTCCGACAGGATGGGCACATTG
>JGI12363J15224_100027_pt1 | contig 31443 bp, 15 predicted proteins | sample ForSoiNitrogNN91_FD_15224 | JGI IMG/M metagenome (IMG submission 15224)
CGTCACGGTTTCGGAAGGTATCGGCTGCGGCCTGATACTCAATCATCAATTGGTCCAGGGATCGACCGGTACAGCCGGCGAATTCGGCCACGCTGCGCTTGTTCAGGATGGGCTCGAATGTAGTTGCGGTAACCGTGGCTGTTGGGAAATGTATGCCTCCAACTCGGCCGCCATTCGCTATTACTCGCAGGCCGGCTCGAGCCGCGGGCGCCGTGCCACCACACTCGACAAAACGATCAGCTTCGAGCACCTGCTGCGCCTCGCACAGCAGGGCGACGGCAAAGCAGTCGAAGCTTTGCAGCAGATGGCACAGTATCTCGGACGGGGAATTGCCCCGCTCGTCTCAGGCCTCGCGCCGGACATGATCGTGATCGTCGGCGAGGTAACGCGTGCCTGGGAGAAAGTCGGACCGATAATCAAAGACACGGTACGCCAGCACTCGTTTACGCGTGCAGAAACACAGATCGTCCCGAGCGATCCGATAACTCAGCCGCGCTTACGCGGCACGATCGCACTCGTTTTACTAAAACACTTCGGCGCCCCGGCGATAGCCTGAGGGCTTTTCTTTTAATCTATTTTGTTGTGGTCGCGAACTAATTGGCCAGAGCCTAGCTCAATTGGTGCACATGTAACGTCAAACCCTAAGAGGAGAGAGTTATGTTTACCTTCACAGCCTTTCCAAAGCGAACCAAACACACCAACGTACTTCGAACGGCTCCGTACCTGGCGCCGTTGTTTTTAGCTGTTCTACTTGTGCCCGCCGTCACGTGGGCGCAAGTCCTTTATGGCTCTCTCGTGGGAAACGTTACGGATCCGAACGGAGCTGCTGTTTCAGGCGCTAAGGTCGAGCTCACCAACGTGGCCACCGGAGATGTTTCAACCATCATGACGGACGATCGTGGCGCTTACTCTGTCAACGACCTGCAAGTGGGCGTCTACAAAGTCGCAATCTCGCGATCGTCTTTTAAAACGACGGTCAAAGAAGGTCTCCGCATCGATGCCAACAAGACTTATCGTTTCGATGCACAACTCGAGATCGGCGGGTTAGAGGAAACGGTTCTCATCACGGCCGGGCTGGACGCGACTCTGCAGACCGATCGCGCCGATGTGAACGTCACGCAAACAGCGCGGCAGATCAACAACCTGCCGCTGTTTGGCAGTGTCGGCCGCAACTACCAGAGCCTGATTCAGCTCATCCCGGGCACGACGCGGGGCACTGGAAGCTTTTTTCTCAACGCGAACGGCAACGGCGAAGATAACTCGGCAGCCGGTAACCCGCAGCGCTCAATCTCCTACAACGTGAACGGTGTGTCGCGTTTGCAGAACAACACGAAGATCGATGGCGCGAGCATCATTTACCCGTGGCTGCCAACCAACACGGTTTACGTGCCGCCGGCGGAAGCCATTCAGGAAGTGAACATCGTCACGAACGCTTTCGATGCTGAGCAGGGTCTTGCGGGGGGCGCAGCAATCAACGTCAGTATCAAGAGTGGCGGAAACGATTTCCACGGCACTGGCTGGGGTTACGACACAAACAGCCGGTTCCGATCGCGACGCTTTTTTCAGGCGTCGAACCAGGTGAAAAATCCGAAGGATATTCTGGCCCAGTTTGGCTATGCCGTTAGTGGTCCAATTATCCTGCCGCGCTTCGGTGAGGGTGGGCCGTCGATCTGGAGTGGCAAAAACAAACTCTTCTTCTTCACTGATCTCGAGCGGACCACACAGCGGAATGCAGCAGGCACTACCGCCAGCGTCGCGCCGGCAAGCCTGCGTCCTGACGTTAACGGCAACGTGAACTTCACCGGCACGGGCATAACCGTGTACGACCCGGCGTCGAATCCAAATCCGGCGTTGCGCACGCCTTTCGCGAACAACACGATTCCGGCAAACCGGATCGACATCGCGGCTCTCGAGATCATCAGGCGCCTGCCGCTGCCGAACCAGCCGGGCTTCACGAACAACTTTGCCACTGCGGGCGTGGGTGAGTTCAACCGCACAAACGCCGATCTCAAAATCAATTATGACGGTGGTAAGTTCACGTTGTTTGGCCGCTATAGCCGTTCGCCCACCCTCATCGTCGATCCGCCGATATTTGGAGAAGTCAGTGGTCCGGCTTTGAACGGCGGGCAACTGGGCACGGCTCCTGGATTGATCAATGTGTTCGGTATCGGCGGCACTTACTCGTTCACTTCGTCAGTTGTCCTGGACGCAAACATCGGCTACACGCGCCAGCGACTCGGCGCGGAAGGGTTCGATATCGTTTCGAATTTCGGTCTCGACGTCTTGCAAATTCCCGGCACCAATGGCCCAGATCACCTGCAAGGCGGTGTGCCCGCGTTTCAGATCAATGGCGGTTGGACCAACATCGGTAACGACAACACCGGCAACCCGTTTCTCTTCCGCGATAACCAGTATGTCGCCACGGCAAATCTCTCTTGGCTGAAAGGAAAACACTCGTTCCGCTTCGGCGGCGATTTTCTCAATCCGCAGCTCAATCACTTCCAGCCGCAGGGCGGCGCGTTTCAAACGGTGCGCGGCTCTTTCGGTTTCAGCGGCACGGCGACGAGACGGCAAAGCGATGCGGCCAGTCTTGCTGAGAGCCAGCTCTTCCATAGCTGGGCCGACTTCCTGCTCGGCCTGCCGGCGCAGGCGGGCAAGGTGGACCAACTGCGTAACCCGAACTCAGTTTGGTGGAAACAGTATTCGCTTTACGCGCGGGACCACTGGCAGATCGGACGCAGCATTACGTTGACTTACGGTCTGCGCTGGGAGCTTTTCGGTGTGCCGAGGAAAGACCACACCGGCATTAACTTATTCGATCCAGCAACAGGCAAGGTCGTCACCGGCGGGCTCAGCGGCGTTCCCTTCGACAGTGGCGCGAGCTCGGGAACAGGGCAGTTTCTGCCGCGCGTGGGAATCGCATACCGTTGGAATGACAAGACGGTGCTGCGCGGCGGTTACGGTCAATCAGCCGATCCGAGACCGTTTCAGGATGTGAGGAACGCGTTTCCAATCGCCAACATCTGGTCCATGCAGGCTATCAGATTCAATGGCGTCGACAACTCGTTCATTCCGGTGACGACGCTGCGCCAGGGTTTGATCAATAGTAGTACCCCGCCTGATCTCACGCAGGGCATTATCTCGCTGCCGGCAAACACAGGAACGACGACGTTTCCGAAGGAGCCGTCGCGCAAAGAGATTCACTCGTTCAACTTCCTGATCGAGCGCGAACTGCCGTGGAGGTTTGTCGGTCAGGTTGGATATGTGGGCACGCGCGCAAAAGGTCAGATGGGTTTCATCAACATTAACGCCGGGCCACCGGGAACCGGTAAGGCGGGCCGGCCTCTCGCGGTGCAGTTTGGCTTAACGGCAGATATCAACTCGATTCAACCATACGGCGACTTAACGTATGATTCACTCCAGGCGCTCTTTACTCGCCGCTGGGCCAGCTCGCTTTTCGGAGCTTCTTACACGTGGTCCAAGACGATCAATTTCGCCGACAACGATCAAGGACCGAGGATTCAATTCCTGCCGGAGCAGCAGCGCAACCGCGGTATTGCCAGTTATGACCGAGAGCACAACCTGCAGATGTACGGCGTGTACGATCTGCCGTTCGGCAAGGGCCAGCGCATGGCTCGTGAAGGTTGGGCCAGCGCGGTCTTTGGTGGGTTCCAGGTGAGCGGTGTAGTGAGTGTCATGAGCGGTCTGCCGATCTATGTCATTCAAAACAATGCGCCGAATCTGCTCGCGGGCGGCAGCGGTCAGGTGCCGAATCAACTCAATCCCACGATCGCCATCCCTGGTGGAGTTGGTACGGTAGGGCAGCGGGGCTCGAGCGCCGGAGTATGGTTCGACAACACGGTGCTTGGGGTAAACTGCACCGCGAATTGTGCCTGGGCGCCGGAGACTGGCGCGCGGTTTGGAACGGTGGGACGGAATACTCTGCGTGGTCCTGGTTTCTTTGAGACTGACTTGAGTATCTTCCGCACGTTCAGGATTACGGAAAGCGCTAACTTACAATTCCGCGCGGAGGCGCTCAACGCGACGAACCATGCAAACTTCGCTAATCCCGCATCCGATGTCACCGGAGCAAACTTCGGCATCGTCACGTCTACGTACGGACCGAACCAGTCGCGGCAGTGGCGCTTCGGACTGCGGTTTAGTTTCTGAGTTGATGACGAAGAAAATCCATCCACAGATTACGCTGATTCTTTTCTTAATCGTCGTAATCTGTGGACCTGCATACGGGCAAACCGATCGCTGGATTGACTACGCGCCGGTCGATTACGACATCTTCCAAAACGTTACCTATGCGAAGGCAAGTAACTTCGAGCTTAAACTCGATCTATATCTTCCAAAGGATCGAAGTCGTCCGAAGACGACACTGATTCTGTTTCATGGCGGTGGTTGGGTTGACGGGCAAAAAGAACGGAACGTCCTTTACCTGCTGCCATACCTGGAGCTCGGTTGGTCTGTTATCAACGTTGAGTATCGAACCGCACGTCAGGCGCCCGCACCCGCGGCGGTTGAAGACAGTCGGTGCGCGCTGCGCTGGCTTACTTATCACGCGCACGATTACGGGCTCGACCCAACGCGCTTTGTTTTGACGGGCACATCGGCGGGAGGGCACCTGTCTTTGATTACAGGCATGTTGCCGCGGAACAGTGTTTTCGATCGCCAGTGTACAGTTGAAGGAGGTGATCGTTGGAACACTGCCAACGTTCCTGAAGTGAAAGTCGCAGCGATCGTTAACTGGTTTGGAATCGGCGACGTCGCGGATTTGCTCGAAGGTCCAAACGCAAAGAACTACGCGCGTGAGTGGTTTGGCAGTATGAGCAATCCGGAGCTGCTCGCGAAACAACTCTCCCCCGTTAATTACGTGCGCGCGGGTTTGCCTCCAATCATCACGATCCATGGCGAGCTTGATGACGTTGCGCCTTACAGTCACGCGGTTCAACTTCATGCCGCGCTCGACAAAGCAGGTGTTCCTAATAAACTCGTGACGATCAAAGGACGCAAGCACGGCGGCTTCAATCGCGAAGAGATGGTCCAAAGCTACGCTGCAATCAGAGACTTCCTCCGTAAACAAGGATTATTGTGAGCCGCAAAAAAGCACAAAAGATACTTTTTTACGGGCTGAATTCTTTTGTGCTTTTTGTGCTTTTTTGTGGCTATGTAAAAGCGGATGACGGATCGCGATTGTGGTTGCGTTATGACCAGCTTCCCTCGCAGCGCGTTGCGGTTCAAGGCCAGTCGGCAACGTTTGATGTGATTCGTCGCGAGCTAGTCGTAGCAGGGATTGTCGTTAAGAACAGTGACGACGCTTCCGTTGTCATCGGTCTTCCTCAAACTTCCACACTCATTCGCAAGCTGGGTTGGGAACCTGAGTTGCAGAAACTCGGTCCCGAAGGTTTTCGCATTCGCACGATCAGAAACGTTATCGTGATTGCGTCGACCACCGATATCGGAACACTCTACGGCACGTTTCACTTCCTCCGTCTGCTGCAAACTGACCAGCCCATCGATCGTTTGCAGATAGATCAGCGACCGGCATTGAAGCTGCGCCTGCTTAATCACTGGGACAATATTGACGGCAGTATTGAACGAGGCTACGCGGGCAAGTCTTTATGGATTGGCGCCGACGACAAGCAGCGCCTCGTCGACTATGCGAGAGCGAACGCTTCGATTGGGATCAACGGATCAGTACTGAATAATGTCAACGCTGATTCCGAGTTCCTCACCGCAAAATACCTCGACAGGTTTGCTGCCATCGCCGATGTGTTCCGCCCTTACGGAATTCGCGTCTATCTGTCTCCGCGTTTTTCAGCGCCGATTGAGTTGGGGAAGTTGCCGACTGCCGATCCGCTCGACACGTCAGTGATCGAGTGGTGGAAGCAGAAGGCCGATGAGATCTACAGGCTGATTCCCGACTTTGGCGGCTTCCTGGTCAAAGCAAACAGTGAAGGACAGCCTGGTCCGGGAACGTACAACCGCACGCACGCCGACGGCGCAAACATGCTTGCCGCAGCGCTCGCGCCGCATCATGGGATCGTGATGTGGCGCGCGTTTGTCTACGACATGAAGCCCGGTTACGACCGCGCCGGTGCGGCGTACGAGAACTTACAGCCATTCGACGGCAAGTTTGCGCCGAACGTGTTGCTCCAGGTTAAGAATGGACCAATAGATTTTCAGCCGCGCGAGCCTTTTCATCCGCTCTTCGGCGCGATGCCCCGCACGCAAATGATGCCGGAGTTTCAGATCACGCAGGAGTATCTCGGCTTCGACAATCATTTTGTTTTTCTGGCGTCGATGTGGCGTGAGTTTCTCGACTCAGACACGTACGCGCGCGGGCGCGGCTCGACTGTGTCTAGAGTCGTGGATGGATCGCACTTTCGACAACGCCTGACCGGGATCGCCGGAGTTGCGAACACGGGCTCTGATACAAACTGGACCGGTTACGATCTTTTGCAGGCGAACTGGTATGCCTTTGGTCGACTCGCGTGGAACCCGCAACTTTCATCCGAGCAGATCGCGATTGAATGGATAAGGATGACACTTACTCACGATGGTCGTGCCATAACAACCATCATGCGGATGATGCTCGAATCGCATGACGCGGTCGTGAATTACATGACGCCGCTTGGATTGCATCACCTGTTTTGGGGTGGACATCATTATGGACCAGCGCCCTGGTGGGATAAGGAAAAGCGTGACGATTGGAACCCGGTTTACTATCACAAGGCGGATGCGTTTGGGATTGGATTCGATCGGACGAAGACTGGTAGCGACACAGTCAATCAGTATCGTCGTGAAGTCGCGCGGCAGTTTTCTAATGTGGAAACATGTCCCGAAGAGTTTCTGCTCTGGTTTCATCACGTGTCGTGGGATCACAAGATGAGGTCGGGTCGCACGCTCTGGGATGAAATGGCGTTGCGATATCAACGCGGCGTTGATTGGGTGAGAACGACTCGCGTTAAGTGGGCCATCCTGGCGGGATCGGTCGATCCTGAACGACACGCTGCGATATCTAAGAAGCTCGCGATTCAGGAGCGCGATGCGATCTGGTGGCGGGATGCGTGTCTTTCATACTTTCAGACGTTTTCGAAACAACCGCTGCCGCGTGGAGTCGAGCCGCCGGCGAAGACACTTTCGGAATACAAAGAGAAGGCGTTGGAGTGGTGATCCTTTTTTAGCCACGGATTTCACGAATGAGAATCGCGGATTTAAGAGCCACGACTGTGACTGTGCCGATTGAGGCGCCGTTGCGTCATGCGAACGGGTGTCATTGGGGGCGGTTTGTGCGCACGATCGTGGAGGTGGAGACGGATGAGGGTTTGATTGGTTTAGGTGAGATGGGTGGTGGCGGCGAATCGGCCGAAGAGGGGTTTCAGGCGCTCAAGTCATATTTAATTGGACACGATCCGGCGCGACTTGAAGAGCTGAGATTTCTGATCGCGAATCCGACCGCGTCGCTTTACAACAATCGTACGCAGATGCTCGCCGCGATCGAGTTTGCTTGTCTTGATCTCCTCGGGCAGAAGTGGGGCGTTCCTGTTTCCGAGATCCTCGGTGGGCGTTTGCGCGAGCGCGTGCCGTTCGCTTCTTACTTGTTCTTTCGTTATCCGAATTCGCGCGACGGAAAGGGCGAGGTTAGAACGGTGGAGCAACTCGTCGAATCCGCGCGCGAGTTGAAGAAGCGTTATGGTTTTAGCTCGCATAAGTTAAAAGGAGGAGTTTTTCCTCCCGAATATGAGCTCGAATGCTATCGTACACTCGCTGCTGCACTCGACGGCGATCGCTTTCGCTTCGATCCGAACGCCGTCTGGTCCACGGAGACAGCGATCTGGTTTGGGCAGCAGATCGAACACATTCGCAATGATTATCTGGAAGATCCGGTTTATGGTCTGAACGGAATGCGGCGTGTGCGCGAGAAGGTGCGCATGCCGCTCGCGACGAACACCGTCGTCGTCAATTTCGAACAACTGGCGGCTAATATTCTGAATACGGCTGTCGATGTTGTTTTACTTGACACGACGTTCTGGGGCGGCATCCGCGCGTGTGTGAAAGCAGCCGCAGTTTGTGAGACGTTTCAACTCGGTGTTGCCGTGCATTCATCGGGCGAGCTCGGAATTCAGCTCGCCACGATGTTGCATCTCGGCGCCGTGATACCCAACCTGTCGTTCGCGGCTGATGCGCATTATCATCATTTGACTGACGACATCATTCAGGGCGGCAAGCTCAAGTATGAGAACGGCGCGATTGCCGTGCCCAACGAACCCGGTCTCGGTGTTAAGCTGGATCGCGACAAAGTTGCTGAGTACCGGGAGTTATATCTGCGTCTTGGCTCATACAGTTACGACCAGGATCCACTGCGGCCCGGTTGGACCCCGACGATCCCAAACGATCGCTGGTCCGATCCGCTGGACGCGCGCGTGCCGAAGATATCTTAGCCCGCGATAGCGGGCGTAAGCATAAAGCCTGGGGCGCAAGCCCCAGGTAGCAATTTTGAAAATTGGCGCGAGCCCGCGAAGCGGCGACAGCGTGAGTCCCTTTGGGCTGTCGCCCGTTTCACGGGCTACAACGATTCTTTTTGTTTCGTGATCCTGGGGCTTGCGCCCCAGGCTTTATGCTGTCGCCTGCTTCGCAGGCTTAGAACTTAAGACATTATGGTGATCTCTACTGACAGTCGCATGCGGATATCCAAGTTGCTTACGCATCCGACAGAGCTGCGTGCGCAGGTTGATTTGATTGTGAACTCTGCGCCCGTTGCGGATGCGCACACGCACCTGTTTCCTCCCGAGTTCAATGAATTGTGTTTGTGGGGCATTGACGAGCTGCTGACCTACCACTACCTCACTGCGGAAGCGCTTCGCTCGGCGCGCACAACGTATGAACAGTTCTGGGCCATGTCTAAAACGGCGCAAGCGGATCTTGTCTGGAAGACGTTGTTCGTTGACAACACGCCCACGTCCGAAGCAGCGCAGGGAATCATTTCGGTGCTTGACGTGTTCGGTCTCGACACTCGCGCTCCGGATCTAAAAGAGGCTCGCGCGTTCTTCAACTCGCAACGACTCGCCGAACACCTCGATCAAGTATTCGACATTGCGCGGGTGAGTGGCGTCGTGATGACGAACGATCCGTTTGATGATGCAGAAGATCGGCTTTGGAACAGCAGTATCAGTGTAGACCGTCGTTTTAGCTCGTCGTTAAGGCTAGACAGTTTAATCAATACCGATTTGGTAAATACCGCGCACGTTCGAGCTTTCCTCGACGATTGGATTCAACGCCGCAACCCGGTTTACATGGCGCTATCACTGCCGCCTGATTTTAATTTCCCGAATGAAGACGCGCGCGATCGTTTGTTGCGTGAAGTGATCCTGCCGACAGCGAAAGAGCATAAGCTGGCATTGACGTTAATGGTTGGCGTGCGTCGTGGAGTAAATCCGCGACTGCGCGACGCGGGCGATGCGCTTGGTCGGGGTGATGTGACGTCGATCGAGCGGCTTTGTGCCGAATATCCTGACGTGAAATTCCTCGTGACGTTTCTTTCGCGCGAGAACCAGCATGAGTTGTGCGTGGCGGCGAGGAAGTTCAGCAACCTGATGCCGTTTGGCTGTTGGTGGTTTCTGAACAATCCGTCGATCGTGTCGGAGATAACACGCGAGCGGTTCGAGTTGTTGGGCCAAAGCTACATTCCACAGCATTCCGATGCGCGTGTGCTCGAGCAACTGATTTACAAATGGAAACACGCGCGCCGCCAGATTGCAGATGCGCTCTATGATTCTTACCAGCAACTGCTTGATCGTGGGCGTGCGATTACTCCAGAGGAGATCTCCAGAGACGTCAATCGTCTGTTCTCCGGGAATTTCAATCAGTTTATTGGCTAAAATATTAAAGAGAGAACAACTCCTTGAGAAAAAAGCGAACTGTTGGATACAGCATCTGTATCGCGATTATTGCTTCGTTGTGGTTGCCCATGAATTCTCAGGAGAAAGTTCCGGATTACAAGAATCCTCGGCTGCCGGTTGAACGACGCGTCGCCGATCTCTTGTCGCGGATGACGCTCGAAGAAAAAGTCGCGCAGCTAACTTGTCTTTGGGCCAACCGACCTCAGGTAAATCCACAAACAGACTTTGCCACTGACCGCGGCGATTTCTCTCCGGCCAAAGCCGCCGAAGTCATGAAATTTGGCATCGGCCAGATAGCGCGACAACGAGAACGAAAAGATCCGCGCGCCGGAGCGAAGTTTGCCAACGACGTGCAGAAATGGCTGCTCGAAAACACGCGACTCGGCATCCCTGCGATTCTTCACGACGAGATACTCCACGGGCACATGGCCAAGGGCAGCACGAGCTTTCCGCAACCAATCGCCCTCGCAACCACATGGGATCCGGAGTTCATCACGAAAGTCTTCACTGCCGGCGCCCTAGAGACACGCGCGCGCGGCAGTCAACAGGTACTTGGTCCAAACTTAGATCTCGCGCGCGATGCGCGCTGGGGTCGCACGGAAGAGACTTACGGTGAAGATCCTTATTTAACCTCGCGCATGGCTGTGGCGATTGTAAAAGCATTGCAGGGACCGGGTCCCGGCATTGATGAAAACCACGTCATCGCTACTGCAAAACATTTCACCGCGCACGGACAACCGGAGAGCGGCACTAATATTGGACCGATTAACGTTTCCGAGCGAGCGTTGCGTGAATATTATTTGCCGAGCTTCAAGGCGGCGGTGACCGAGGCAGGCATTATGAGCGTGATGCCTTCGTACAACGAGATCGATGGGGTGCCGTCTCACGCAAACAAGTGGTTGCTGCAAAAGTTGCTGCGTGAGGAATGGGGATTCCAGGGCCACGTAGTTTCCGACTATTACGCGATTCCGCAGATGATGGATCTGCATCACCTCGCTTCAGACAAACCGACGACTGCGAAACTCGCAATCGAAGCTGGTGTCGATGCGGAAACGCCGGATCCGGATTCGTACTCGACGCTCGTGCAGCTTGTGAAAGAAGGAGAGGTTTCAGAAGCCGTAATCAATCAGGCGGTCGCGCGAAACCTGCGTGCGAAGTTTCTGCTCGGGTTGTTTGAGAATCCGTACGTCGATGTTGAGCGGGCGGTGCGGGTTACGAATTCGAGTGAACATCGAGCGCTCGCGGCTGAAGCAGCGCGCAGATCTATCACACTCCTGAAGAATGAAAACAACTTGCTGCCGTTGAATGTGAGCGCGTTGAAGTCAATCGCAGTGATTGGTCCAAATGCGGCGCAGGTTCATCTCGGTGGCTACAGTGATGAGCCCGGACGCGGTGTCAGCGTGCTGCAGGGAATAAAGGACAAGGTCGGCGATAAGATCAAAGTCGCTTACGCCGAAGGTTGCAAGATAACGAAAGAGGGTGGCGACTGGTTTGCCGATCGCGCTACGCTCAACGATCCGGCGGACGATCAAAAGCTGATTGCCGAAGCCGTCGGTGTGGCAAAGAGTGCAGACGTTGCGCTACTAGTGCTGGGCGGAAATGAAGATACGAACAAGGAAGGTTGGGCTGACAATCATCTAGGCGACCGCGATAGTCTCGATCTTGTCGGCCGGCAGAATGATCTTGTCATAGCTGTTCTCGAGACGGGTAAGCCGGTAATCGTCTTGCTTATTAACAGCGGGCCATTATCTATTAACTACATCGCCGAGAACGTGCCTGCCATCCTCGAAGGTTTTTATTTAGGACAGGAAACCGGCGTTGGTGTCGCTGATGTTCTGTTCGGCGATTACAATCCCGCCGGCAAGCTCACCATCAGCTTCCCACGATCGGTGGGCCAGTTGCCGCTTTACTACAACCGCAAACCGACTGCGCGACGCGGTTATCTCTTCGCCAACAAGGAGCCGTTGTTTCCATTTGGCTTTGGTTTGAGCTATACCACGTTTGCTTACTCGAATCTGAGGCTCGATCCTGCGAAGATTAGTGCAACTGACAATGCCAAAGTCAGTGTTACAGTCACGAATACGGGCAAACGCGCGGGCGACGAGATCGTGCAGCTTTACATTCGCGATCTCGTTAGCTCCGTAACACGACCGATCATGGAGCTGAAAGACTTCCGGCGGATCTCGCTGGCGCCCGGTGAAAGTAAAACGATCGAGTTTGTGATCACGCCCGATAAACTTTCGTTTCTTGATCTAAATATGAAGAGTATCGTCGAGCCGGGTTGGTTCGACATCATGGTGGGTACGAGCTCCGTAAAGTACGACACGGTCAAACTCGAAGTGGCTGCGAAATAGTTAGATTCTCTGTGCAACCTCTGTGTTCTCTGTGTCTCTGTGGTGGTAGTACTCTCACCAACAGGAAACCACAGAGACACAGAGAACACAGAGGTTGCACAGAGAAGATCATGTGAGGCGATATGGCAAGCAATAACTACCAACCAAAACCGGAACACAAATTCACTTTTGGTCTATGGACCGTCGGTAATCGCGGGCGCGATCCGTTTGGCGATGCCACGCGCGCGACGCTGAGTCCGGTCACGATTGTGAAACGCTTGAGTGAGCTCGGCGCGTACGGCGTGAATCTGCACGATAACGATCTGGTGCCGATCGACGCCACCGCCGCTGAGCGAGATCGCATCGTGCGTGAGTTCAAACAGGCGCTCGACGATAACGGCATGAAGGTGCCGATGGCGACCACGAATCTCTTTTACGATCCGGTCTTCAAAGACGGCGCGTTTACTTCAAGCGATTCGCGAGTGCGTCTTTACGCGCTGCAAAAAACAATGCGCTCGATGGATCTCGGGGCAGAGCTGGGCGCGAAGATTTACGTGTTTTGGGGCGGCCGGGAAGGTGCGGAAGTCGATGCTGCGAAGGATCCGCGCGAGGCGTTGAAGTGGAACCGCGAGGCGCTCAACTTTCTTTGTGAGTACTCGATCGATCAAGGTTATGGCTACCAGTTCGCGCTCGAAGCGAAGCCGAATGAGCCACGTGGTGACATTTATCTGCCGACGACCGGCGCGATGCTCGGTTTCATCGCTACGCTCGATCATGCCGAGATGGTTGGAGTCAATCCGGAGGTCGGTCACGAGCAGATGTCGGGACTGAACTTTTATCACGTGGTGGCCCAGGCGATTGAAGCTGGCAAGCTCTTTCACATCGATCTCAACGATCAAAAGGGCCCACGTTTCGATCAGGATCTGCGGTTTGGATCGGAGTCGATCAAGAACCTGTTCTTTTTAGTGAGGTTGCTGGAGAGCTCGTACGATGGACCACGACACTTCGATGCGCACTCTTATCGTAGTGAGAACGAGGAAGGTGTGTGGGAGTTTGCGGCAGGCTGCATGAGAAATTATCTGATTCTGAAGGATAAGGCGCGGCAGTTCGATGAGGACAAGGAGATCCAGGCGCTGCTGTCGGAGATACGTAGCGGAGACGGAGAGCTGATTAGCCGTTACAGTAAGGAAGAGGCGAAACGAATCAAAGAACTTTCGCTGGATCGCGCCGCATTAGCGAGTAAAGCTTTGCCGTATGAGAGATTAGACCAGTTGACGGTCGATATTCTGTTCGGAGTCCGTTGAGGCTTGGAAAAGAGTTTTCACGCAAAGACGAAAGGAGCGCAAAGACGCAAAGAAAGCTCTTACAAACGCGGCAGCGCTTTGCGTCTTTGCGCTCCTTTGCGCCTTTGCGTGAACAAATTTTTCTGCTCGTTCTGATCCTCTGCGCACTAATTCCATTTCGTCGCGCCGAAACCCAATCTCCTCCACCCTACAAAAATCCAAACCTCCCCATCGAAGCACGCGTCGACGATCTCGTCTCCCGCATGACGCTGGAAGAAAAAGTCTCACAGATGATGAATGCTGCTCCGGCGATCGAACGCCTCGGGATTCCTGCGTACGACTGGTGGAACGAGGCGCTGCACGGTGTTGCCCGTGCCGGTTACGCGACAGTCTTCCCACAGGCTATCGGTCTCGCCGCAACCTGGGACACGAAGCTGATGTACCAGGTTGCCGACGTTATCTCGACCGAGGCGCGCGCCAAGCATCACGAATTTATTCGTAACAACCAGCACGCTCGTTACGAAGGCCTGACGTTCTGGAGTCCAAACATCAACATCTTTCGCGATCCACGTTGGGGCCGCGGGCAGGAAACATACGGCGAAGATCCTTACCTGACTGCGCGAATGGGTGTCGAATTTGTCCGCGGACTACAAGGTAACGACCCACGTTATTTCAAAGTGATCGCGACACCGAAACACTACGCGGTCCATAGCGGCCCCGAACCCGAGCGCCACGCCTTTGACGCAATCGCTTCCGAACGCGATCTGCGTGAGACATATCTGCCCGCGTTTCGCAGCACGATCCTCGAAGGCAAAGCTTATTCGGTGATGTGCGCGTATAACCGCACGAATGGCGAGCCGTGCTGCGCGAACAAAAAGCTGATGACTGACATCCTGCGCGGCGAGTGGAACTTCAACGGTTACGTCGTCTCTGACTGTGGTGCGATTTACGACATCTGGAAATTCCATAAAGTTGTCCCGACGGAAATGGAAGCCTCTGTACTCGGTGTTAAAGCCGGCACCGATCTCACGTGTGGCACCGAGTATCCAACCCTGGTCCAGGCGGTTAAGCAGGGATTGATTAGTGAAAGCGAGATCGATACTGCCGTGAAGCGACTCATGACCGCGCGCTTTCGCCTCGGCATGTTTGATCCGCCTGAGATGGTCCCGTACGCGCACATTCCGTTCTCACAGAACGATACGCCCGAACACCGGCAGCTCGCACGGAAAACAGCGCGTGAATCCATCGTGCTTTTGAAGAACGCGAATCACACGTTGCCATTGAAGAAAGATCTGAAAAGCATTGCGGTGATTGGTCCAAATGCTGACGTGCCGGAAGTCTTGTGGGGAAACTACAACGGCTACCCATCGATCATCACTACGCCACTCGCCGGGATCAAAAACGCAGTCTCTTCAGATACGAAAGTCGTCTACGCACCTGGGTCCACACTCGCGGGCGAACCAGTGGTGCCCGTTCCCGCCTCAGCCTTGACGACGAACGGCACTGACCCAGGATTGAAGGCTGAATACTTCAACAACCGTGAGCTGCGTGGTCCAGCCGCGACTGTCCGCACGGATGCGCGCATCGATTTCAACTGGGGACGCTACAAGCCGGCGCCGGAATTGAGTGAGAACAATTTCTCCGTGCGCTGGACCGGCAAGCTGAAGGTTCCCGAATCGGGAAACTACACGCTTGGATTCACGGCCGATGACGGCGCGCGGCTCTACGTCGACGGCAAGCTGTTGATTGACGCGTGGGCCGGCAATCCGAAAAGAACTGTCACAACGGAAATCACGCTCGAAGCGGGACGCAGTTACGATCTACGCATGGATTATTTCCAGACCACTCGCGAGGCGGTTGCGAAACTCGTCTGGTCCTATCCGAAGCTCGCCGAGCGAATGATTGAAGAGGCTGTTCAAGCGACGCGGCAGTCAGACGCGAGCGTGCTGGTGCTCGGGATTTCGGCTGGTCTCGAAGGCGAAGAGATGCCTGTCGCTGTCGAGGGATTTCGCGGTGGCGATCGAACCGACATCTCTTTACCGAAACCTCAGGAGGCGCTGCTGAAAGCCGTGGTCGCGACAGGCAAGCCGGTGGTGGTCGTGTTACTGAGTGGCAGCGCCCTCGCGGTGAATTGGGCCAACGAGAATGCCCTGGCGATTCTGACGGCGTGGTATCCGGGTGGTGAAGGCGGCGCTGCGATCGCGGATGTGTTGTTTGGCGATTACAATCCGGCGGGGCGTTTGCCGGTTACGTTTTATAAATCAGTGGACCAGTTGCCACCGTTTACGGATTACAGTATGCAGGGCCGCACGTATCGATACTTTAAAGGCGAGCCGCTCTATCCATTTGGGTATGGATTGAGTTATACACAATTCGTTTACAGCAAGCTGAGGTCTAAGGTTGGCGACACCGTCAAAGTAAGTGTGGACGTAACGAACTCCGGCGACAGAGAAGGGGATGAAGTAGTTCAGTTATATCTCACTGACGTTGCTGCATCTGCGCCTGTGCCGATTCGCACCCTTGTTGGCTTCGATCGTATTTCACTTCGACCGCGCGAAAAACGCACCGTGACGTTCACGATCACACCGCGGCAAATGTCATTGATCGATAACCGTGGCAAGCGCGTGATCGAACCCGGTGAATTCATGATAAGCGCGGGCGGGATACAAAACAGGTTCAAAATCTCCGGAGGTTTGAAGGAGCTCACCGAACCTTAACCACGGATTACACGGATTAAGAACGGATTTATCAAATTCTATGCGATGGATTTTGTTCTTTATGATGTTGTCTGCGTCGGTTGTGCAGGCACAGGTGCTTGGGGATCCTGTAGATGTTAGCCAGGATTTCCAGAAGATGGAGAACGTCTACTTTGTCGGTAGTCGCGTCACTTCATTCGACACCGCCACGGGCCAGGGTACGTTGCAATGGGATCGTTACCTCCGCAGCACCACCTTATCATTCAATAAGATCGACGTTGGCTTCGCGCGTGGCAAGGCCACTGAGTTTCCCGCCACTGAGTACGATCAGGATCCGGCTCTGCCTTTCGCCATTAGCTTCGTGAGTCCGCGCACTGTGCGGTTGCGGTTCTCTACGCGCGCCGTTCCTTTAAGTGATAGCCAGTCGTTAATGCTTGCTGGGCCAGTTGCGAAAGATGACTCCTGGCGAGTCGAGCAGAACGATAAGGAAATCATCTACACCGGCGCGCATGGCCGCGTGAAGATCATCAAGCAACCGTTCCACGTCGAAATCTACGACGCAAGTGGACACCTGCTCACGCGCACGCAGAACATCGGCGATCCAGCCACCTTCATCACTCCCATCCCATTTTCCTTTGTGCGTCGCGCCGCCGATCTCTCGCGTCGCATCGCAGCCACTTTCGAGCTACAGCACGACGAAATGATCTATGGTTGCGGCGAATCGTTTACGCGCTTCAACAAGCGCGGACAGAAAGTCCTCGTCTCGACGCGCGACGGCATGGGCACGCAGAACGAGTACATGTACAAGCCGATTCCGTTCTTCCTGAGCAGCAACGGGTACGGCATGTTCGTGCACACCAGCGCGCCGCTGACGTTCGACTTCGGCAAATCCTACGACGCGCACAACGTGATCTATTCAGGTGACGAGAACCTCGACCTGTTTGTATTCCTCGGCGAGCCGAAAGACATTCTCTCGGAGTACACGGCGTTGACCGGTCGTAGTCCAGTGCCGCCGCTCTGGTCCTTTGGCTTCTGGATGAGCCGCATCACTTACAACTCGGAAGATCAGGTGCGCCAGGTGGCCCAACAATTAAGATCGCATCACGTTCCCGCTGATGTGATTCACCTTGACACGGGCTGGTTCGAAACTGACTGGCGCAGCGATTATCGCTTTTCGAGCTCTCGTTTCCGCGATCCCGCAAAGATGATCGCCGACCTGAAGCAGCAGGGATTTCACATCAGTCTTTGGCAGTACACTTATTTCACCAGTAAGAATGAGCTCTGGAAAGAGATGGTTGAGAAGGGTTATCACGTCAGGAACGAAGGCGGCCGGCTGCCGTTCGAGGATGCGACGCTCGACATGAGTAATCCGGAGGCCGTCAAGTGGTATCAAGGCAAGCTGCGCGATCTTTTGAAGCTAGGCGTGGGCGCGATCAAGGTGGACTTCGGCGAGGGCGCGCCGCTGACGGGCCAGTACGCTTCGGGTTTGAGTGGCTGGTACGAGCACAATCTTTATCCACTGCGGTACAACAAGGCGGTGGCTGAGGTCACGAAAGAAGTCACTGGCGACGACGTGATCTGGGCGCGCAGTGCGTGGGCCGGCAGTCAGCGTTATCCGTTGCATTGGGGTGGCGACGCTGAGAATACCGATTCTGCGATGGCGGCTGAGTTACGCGGTGGTCTATCTTTCGGGTTATCGGGATTCACTTACTGGAGTCATGACGTCGGTGGATTTGTTAACCGTGCGCCGCGTGATCTTTACCGCCGCTGGTTGGCGTGGGGTGTGCTGACTTCGCACACGCGAGCGCACGGTGCGCCGCCGCGCGAGCCGTGGGAATACGATGAGGCTTTGACTGAAGACTTTCGCAAAGCGTTGGGCTTGCGCTATTCGTTGATGCCTTACATCTACGCGCAGGCGAAAGACTCATCGGCGCGCGGTTTTCCCCTCGTGCGTCCGTTGTTTTTTGAGTATCCAAACGATCCTGGTTCATGGACTATCGAAGACGAATACATGTTCGGATCGGATTTACTGGTGGCGCCGATGTTTGCGAGTGGCGACCGGCGTAAAGTTTACCTGCCGCCTGGGAGTTGGATTGATTATCAGAGCAGTCGTGTTTATGAAGGGGCAAAGTGGCACGAGATTCCAGCCGGTCCGATTCCGGTGGTGTTGCTGGTCAGGAACCACGCGGTGATACCGCATATCAAGGTTGCGCAGAGCACGAAGGACATGGATTGGGACAATGTCGAATTGCGGGTCTTCAGCACTGATAGCGCTCTTGTGACCGGACTCTTCACCCGCCCAGGCGCCGATTTGCAAACATTGTCCCTGGTCCCGCGGGGTCGTGATTTTGTGCTGCAAGACGATCCACAGATGAAACGGAATAAAATCCGGATTTTTATCCGTGTAATCCGTGGCTAGGTTTTATGCAGAAGATAACGCGGCGGAAATTTCTGGGAACAGCGGCGATTTTTGCCGTTTGCCTCGCCGATCATACGAAGCTTCTCGGGACCGGACGACGAGTCTCTTCTTCTGTGGTACGACAAGTCCGCGAGTGAGTGGACCGAAGCGCTTACGTATCAAGCCTGCAGTGAGATTGAACGCGGAACTCAAAATCTTGTAAATCCAGCTGTGCCTCAAGAGTCGAGGTCGAGTTTGGATCGGGTCAGGTGGTACTGACCCGATCCAAGTACGCTATTGAAATGCATCAAACACTGATCTGATTTGTAATCGCTTCCGAAATTCTTCCAACGAAAGCGGGACGCGGGAACGAAACTCGACCGTCATCTCTCTTCCGGGTGCAAGGTTGAAATAGTTATCCGTGAAGAATCCGTCATGCTCCGGCACCGCAAGATATACGGCCTTCGCAAACTTATCACTCGATATCTTGAGGCTGAACCCGTTCGGGGTGCGAGCTACATCCGACGCGATGGTTGGCTTTGAGAATTTCAACTCTTTGAAAGGTGCGAAGAAATAATCGTGACTCGAAACAGTCTTATCATTCACCAGCAACTCACAGTAGACCACGACATTCTTCTGATCAGTTCCGCCAAGCAGCTCCGACACGCGTAGATCGAAGTATGAGCGACTCGTCAGCGGCGCAACCTCCACGTCGCGCACGAAACTCTTCAACGTCGCACCGTCGAAGTTCATCAAGCTGATTCTAATCTTTCCGTGCACAGCCTGCGGACGATCCGAAACCACGAACAGCTTCAAATAACCGTTTTGCACGCTGGGACTGATCAGTAGATCGCTATAGAACCGGCGCGCGTAGTACTGCAACGCCTTCCAGCGCCCGTAGTAATCGATGCTGGACCATGAGGCGACGGGCCAGCAGTCGTTGATCTGCCAGTAAAGCGAGCCCATGTTGTGCGGCATGATTCGTCGCAGGTGCTCAGCGCCGATGCGAATACCTTCCGCCTGCAGCACCTGACTCACGTACAAAAACGATTCGAAATCTTTCGGCTGAGCATAATCGCGCAACATGTATTCACGTACAAGCTGATTGCCGCGCGGGTGCCGCTGATGCGCAAGCATGATGGGCGACTCTATGTCTCGATCCGAAGGAACCGTGTACGACTTCACCGTCTCGATATTCGGAAACGACTGGAACCCGTACTCGCTCATGAACCGCGGCATTTGTTTCTCGTAGTTACTGAACGGCTCAGCCGCATGCCAGACTTGCCAGAAATGCACGTCGCCACTGCGCAACGACTGAGGATCATCGTCGAGTCCGCCGTGCGGTGAGCTGGGCCAGTAAGTGCGCGACGGATCGAATTGCGCAGTCACTTCCTGCAAGACACCGTGAAAAATCTTCTGATAGTCGTCCCAAACAGATGCCGGCAGGTTTTGACGCCAGCCCCAGTTTCGCCACGCTGTTTCGACCTCGTTATTGCCGGCCCACAGAACGATGCTCGGGTGATTACGCAGCCGCTTCACATTGTCGATCGCTTCCGCGCGCACACTATCGAGAAACTCCTGATTCGCGCGATACATGCTGCAAGCAAACATGAAATCCTGCCACACAAGAATTCCCATCTCATCGCAGAGCTCATAAAACTCGTCAGCTTCGTAAATGCCGCCGCCCCACACGCGCAACATATTCATGTTGGTGTCGCGCACTGACTCGAGCAGGAAGCGGTATTTGTCTTTCGTGATGCGGGTGGGGAAGCTGTCGGCTGGAATCCAGTTTCCGCCTTTCGCAAACACAGGAATTCCGTTGATCACGAACATGAAGCTTTGTCCGGCTTCGTCTCGTTGTTGCCTGAGTTCGAGGGTGCGCAGACCGGTGCGCGTCAGTCGTACGCCCGTGACTTGTCCGTCTACGAGGCTGCGCGCGCGGAACGTGTAGAGTGGCTGCTCACCCAGTCCGTTGGGCCACCATAGCTTCGGTTTCAAAACTGTGAAGTTGAAAGTTACTCGATTGGTTCCCGGCTCGAGCTTGATCTGTTGTCTACTGACGACGAGTCTTTCCGTCACATTCTCCAACTGAATCGTGGCTGTACCGGCAGCACTCGCCTCCACTTCGACATTAGCGGTCAGCACGGCCAGCATGGGTTCGATGTTTTTGACTATCACCTGGAGATCACTCACACGCGCGTGATCCCAAGCCTCGAGCGACACCGGACGCCAGATACCGCTGGTGACGAAACGTGGTCCCCAATCCCAGCCGTAATGGTATGGAGCCTTGCGTGTGTAAGGCGACGTCTTTTCACCCTGATCGTTTGGTGCGGGAAGCTGGTACTTCAGTTTCGCCATCACCGGCAGAATCTCGTTAACAGGTGAACGAAAGACAATGCGCAAAGTGTTCTCGCCCGTTTTGAGTGCGGGCTTAGCATTAACGCGCCAGGTGCGAAACATGTTGTCTGCCGTGAGGACCAGTTGGTCGTTGAGATAGACGGTGGCGTAAGTGTCGAGACCTTCGAAGACGAGTTCGACGTTTTCGCGTGCGAGCGTGTGGGCCGTGACTCGGAAAGTGGTTCGGTATTCCCAATCTCTTTTGTCGATCCACTGCTGCTTCTTTTCGTTATCGCGATAAAACGGATCGTCGATCAGTTTGTTGGCAAGCAGATCGGTGTGAACGCAACCGGGAACAGTCGCGTTGTACCAATCGGTTTTTCCGGCCTCGCGGAACTGCCAGCCGGAATGGATTTGCGTTGATTGTGCGTTTGCCAAAACGAGCGGAAGCAGCAGCAATATTGGCCCAAGAAACCAGAGTTTTGTGATTAAATTACACGCCATGACGAGAAAACTTAACATCATTCCGGCAGGTTGTTTCATTTTTCTCGCGGCCTTCCTCTGTTTCGCCAATTCGCGGCCTGGCAAGAGAGTCTCGTTCAACCAGGATTGGCGCTTTCAACTCGGCGATGTTTCCGACGGACAGGACACGAGTCTGAACGATTCGCAGTGGCGACGACTGGATCTTCCGCACGACTGGAGCATCGAGGGTGAGTTCAGTGAAAAAGCTCCGTCGGGCACTGGCGGCGGCGCGTTGCCGGGCGGCGTCGGTTGGTATCGCAAGACTTTCACTGTGCCATTAACTGCGAAAGGGAAGTCGATCTTTATCGAGTTCGACGGCGTCTATCGAAATAGCGAGGTATGGATCAACAGTCATTATCTCGGAAAGCGTCCTTACGGTTACAGCTCTTTTGTATACGAGCTGACGTCGCATCTGATTTACGGTGGTGGTCCAAATATAATTGCGGTAAAGGTCGACAACTCGCAACAACCAAACTCACGCTGGTATTCCGGCTCCGGGATTTACCGCAATGTCTGGCTGACAACTCTTGATCCGGTCCACATCGAACACTGGGGCACTTACGTAACGACGCCTGAGGTTAGTAGTGAATCGGCCACAGTCGTCATTCAAGCTCGGGTGCAGAATGGTTCGAAGACTCCGGTAAATCTCACCACGATTATTGAGGATGCAAATGGAAGGGATCTCACGCGAAGTACCGAGAATGGTGTGCGGGCGACGGTCAGTCAAACACTGAAAGTCTCAGCGCCTGTGCTTTGGTCAGACGAGCGACCATACTTGTACAAGGTCGTATCACAGTTAGACCAGGGTGGCAAAATCGTCGATCGCTACGAAACGCCTCTGGGCATTCGCACATTTAAGTTCGACGTCGAGAAAGGATTCTTCCTCAACGGCAAATCGTTGAAGATACGCGGCGTCTGTAATCATCACGATCTCGGCTCGCTCGGCGCTGCCGTGAACACGCGCGCCATTGAGCGGCAGCTCGAGATGTTGAAAGCAATGGGCGTCAACGGTATTCGCACTTCGCATAACCCGCCGGCTCCGGAGCTGCTGGATTTGACTGACCGGATGGGCTTCATCGTCATGGACGAAGCGTTCGACGTCTGGAAGATTCAGAAGACGAAATACGATTACCATCTCGATTGGGATGAGTGGCACAAACGCGATCTCGAAGACATGGTGCTGCGCGACCGTAATCATCCAAGCATCTTCATCTGGAGCATTGGCAACGAGGTGATGGAGCAGTGGAACAACAATCCGGCGGGCGGCACGATCACTAAAGAGTTAACTGCGATCGTTCGCAACCTCGATCGTACTCGTCCGATCACGTCTGCGACGAATGGTGTGAGTCGTGATAACAAGGTGATCATGGAAGGTGATCTGGATCTCGTTGGCACAAACTACCATCACGCGCAGCTTCCGGAGTTTGCCAAGATGTTTCCCGGACGCGCGATCATCGGTGCCGAAACAAATTCCTCGTTGCACACGCGCGGCAGTTACGCGATGCCTTCCGATGAGATTCGACGTTGGCCCAGGAAAGAGGAAGACATTCTCAAGCTCAGTCCCACTTACGAGTGTTCTGCGTATGACAATTCGACTGCGCCCTGGGGGTCGGCCCACGAAGAGCAGTGGAAGCTGGTCAAGAATAATGCTTTTTTTTCGGGGATGTATATTTGGACCGGCTGGGATTACATCGGAGAACCGACGCCGTTTCCGTGGCCCGCAGTCAGTTCTTACTTTGGCATCATCGACCTCGCCGGGTTTCCGAAAGATCCGTTCTATTTTTACCAGAGTGAATGGACCAACACGCCGGTGTTGCACGTGTTTCCGCACTGGAACTGGAAAGCTGGGGAGACAATCGATGTCGTGGCGTATTACAACAATGCCGATGAGGTTGAGCTATTTCTGAACGATCGTTCGCAGGGGACAAAGCGCAAACAAGGCGATGACATGCATGTGTTCTGGCGGCTTAAGTTTGAGCCAGGCGTGTTGAAAGCGGTGTCGCGAAAGAATGGTCAGGTCGTGTTGACGAGAGAAGTGCGAACTGCGGCTCAGGCTTCTCAGATCGTTTTGATTCCCGATCGCAAGACGATCAAGGCTGATGGTGTGGATCTGTCGTTTGTCACTGTGAAGATAGTCGATCGATATGGCACGCTCGTGCCGCTGGCTGACAACCTCGTCAGATTTGAAGTGAGTGGTGATGGAGCAATTGCGGGTGTTGATAACGGCAACCAGATCAGTCACGAATCGTTCAAAGGGAAACAAAGGAAGGCATTTCACGGAATGGCGCTCGTGATTGTTCAGTCGAAACAGAAACCCGGACGAATATATCTGAAAGCAACAGCCGACAATCTCGCATCCGCTTCAGTCGTAATCAATGCTCGTTGAGAAATCATTCGTTCAATCTTGAGCGGGGGCAAGCCTCTCTTCCTGACTTGTTCTTTTCCATGCGCTATAGAGAAATAACAAGTCAGGAAGAGGGGCTTGCCCCCGCTGTTGGATACAATATGAAAAGATACTTAACCGTTGCATCGCTGCTACTCTTTGCCTTCTGTATTGACGTTCGTGCCCACGATAACGGTCTCGCCAAAACGCCGCCGATGGGCTGGAACAGTTGGAACAAGTTCGGTTGCAATGTCAGCGAAAAGCTGATCAAGGAAATGGCGGATGCGATGGTGACTAGCGGCATGCGCGACGCCGGTTACATCTACCTCGTCATCGACGACTGCTGGCAGATCGATCGCGACGCCCACGGAAACATTCAGCCCGATCCGCAGCGATTTCCTTCCGGAATGAAAGCGCTCGCTGATTACGTTCATTCGAAAGGTTTGAAGTTTGGACTTTATTCCGATGCCGGCACTCTCACTTGCCAGAAGCGCCCCGGCAGTCGCGGCTATGAATTCCAGGACGCGCGCCAGTATGCGGCGTGGGATGTGGATTATTTGAAGTACGACTGGTGCTCCACGGGAACTCAGAATGCGCCCGCGTCTTACTCGATCATGCGCGATGCTCTCGCGAAGGCAGGGCGACCGATCGTTTTTAGTATCTGTGAGTGGGGCACATCGAAGCCGTGGCTGTGGGCCGGGAGTGTAGGCAATCTCTGGCGCACGACCGGCGACATACAAGACTGTTGGGATTGTAAACGCGATTGGGGCGGCATGGGTGTGGTCCATATTCTCGATCTACAGGACGGGCTCGAATCGTATGCCGGTCCGGGACGTTGGAACGATCCAGACATGTTGGAGGTCGGCAATGGTGGCATGACCACAACTGAGTATCGCGCGCATTTCAGTTTGTGGTGCGTTCTTGCGGCGCCCTTAATGGCGGGAAACGATCTACGCAGCATGTCGCGTGAAGTGGGGGAGATTCTAACCAACCGCGAAGTGATCGCGGTGGATCAGGATCCACTGGGCATGCAGGGACGGCGTGTAAAACGAAATGGAGATCAGGAAGTCTGGTCCAAGCAATTGGCCGATGGTGGACGCGCGGTCGTGTTGTTTAATCGTGGTCCAAAAGTGGCGGAGATCTCGGTGTCGTGGACCGATATCGGATATCCACCACATTTGTCAGCGAAAGTTCGAGACCTCTGGGCGCACAAGGATCTCGGCAACGTCTCTGAAAAATTTTCGGCGTCAGTGCCCAGCCACGGCGTTGTGATGGTGACGATCAAGCCGTAGGGAATTTCGACCCAAACAAAAAACTATTCCACTTTGCTCTAACTTCGGTTAGCATTCCTGAGGTTCCTCACCTGCCCTTCGAAAGCTCTCCAATTCTTCATTTAATTCCAAAGTGAGGCATTCACGAACAAAATGTGGGATTTGTTGTACAGATAATAGCGCCGGCCTCGAGATTCTTTGAGCATGTCTACGACGCTGATCGGCGGCCGGAAGCACGAAGGTTCACTGTTGGCTGTTTTCTCATCTTTGCGCTGGTGGTTTATTAATTGGCGCGTTCCTTAAATACTTCGGCTAAATATATGCAGCGAAAAGAAACTCACAGGGCGCCAGCGGAGTATCAGCCTAGTCGAAAGGCGATTATCCTTTTCGTAGCCTTGCTGTTCGTCGCAGTCGGCGCCTTCGCTTACTACTGCTATCAACTGGTGGAGCGTCAGACCGTAGTGCCGCAGTCTGCGTCAGTCACACCAAACATAACGCCAGAACCCGAGGCGTCACGATCAGTTGACGCGAGGCCAGAGCAACAACAGCTCGTTGCCTCCGAGCCAACCACATCAGCACCTGCGCAATTTCGCTGCGATGGTCGGACGCGCTGCTCCCAAATGACATCCTGCAATGAAGCGACGTTCTTCCTAAGGAATTGTCCCGGCACTCAGATGGACGGTGATAACGATGGAATTCCGTGTGAGCAGCAGTGGTGTGGAAATTAAGGATTTAAAAGGAGGACCGGTTCCGAGTTCTATAACTTGATCAAGACCCCCTCTTGGTTCTGCAACAAGTTTGGTAGGGTAGGAAGCCTTGATCTAGAACTCGGAACCGGATAATTGGTCGAGCAAAATGGAAAATACAGGATCGTTGATAACGTGTCATGACCATTTGGTCTAGCCCGGATCTCCAACTTTAGTTTGAGCCATAAAAGGCACAAAGAATTTTTTAGCCACAAAAAGGCACATAAAGCACAAAAGATCGAATGCTTTTGTGGCTAAAGATGGACGATGCCGCGCTGTAACGCTCGAGTGGCGGCCTGGGTGCGGTCGGTGACGCCGAGTTTGCCGAGGATGTTGTTGATGTGACTTTTCACGGTCGCTTCGCTGATGTGCAGCGTGCTCGCGATCTCTTTATTCGACTTACCCTTTACGATCTCCTGAAGCACTTCCAACTCTCGATCCGTGAGCTCTGAAGCGCTCATTCGTTCCGCCAGTCTTTCTGCCACGACTGGTGGAAGCCGGCGCGCGCCGGCGTGGACCTTCCTGATCGCGTCCTCCAACTCTTCGAAAAACATGTCTTTCAATAGATAGCCTTGCGCACCCGCTTGCAGAGCACGATAGATATCTTCGTCTCCGTCGTAAGTGGTGAGAACGATGATGCGCGCATCGGGAAATTCGTGACGAATCGCAGCGATTGCCTGGACGCCGCTCTTCAACGGCATACGAAGATCCATCAGAGTTATGTCAGGCTGATGCTCACGGTATAACTCGACTGCCTGTTGCCCGTTCACTCCCTGCGCGACCACTTCCATGTCGGCAACGGTGTTGATGAGCGAGACGAATCCTTGTCTCACTACCGCCTGATCGTCAATCACGATGATTCTGATCTTGTTACTCATTCAACGGCACCTCGACAACGATCTCTGTGCCACGCTCCTTCGCACTCTCGATCGATAACACGCCATCCACCTGCGCGGCACGCTCACGCATGCCAATCAAACCGAAGTGACCATCAGCGATCTGATCGCCAGGATCAAAGCCGCGCCCGTCATCACGAATGCTGAGCCGCACGTAGCGCGTGTCGAAGTTTAGCGCAACATCGATGCGGTTTGCCTGCGCGTGCTTCACCGCATTGTTAATTGCCTCCTGTCCGATACGCAAGAGATTTGTCTCCACGTCCGGCGGTAATGGTCGCAAGAGACCGGCAACTTCCACCACCGCCTCGATATTGCTTTCGGCAGTCAGGCGTTTGGTTGTATCACGCAACGCTGCCGGCAGATCCTTCTTCTGCAGTTCCTGCGAACGCAGATCCCAGACGTAACGACGCGCTTCAGTCATGCTGTTGCGCACGAGAATGCGAGCGCGATCGAGATGGCCCTTCGCTGTTTCGGCAGCAGCGGGCATCAAGCGCGCCACGAGCTCCAACTGAACAGAGATGCCGAGAATATCCTGGGCCAGGTTGTCGTGGATCTCGCGCGCGATGCGACTACGCTCGGCGAGCACGGCTTGAAACTGCGAAGCCATGCGTTTGACGCGCATGCGATAGAGCAGCCACGCCGTTAACGCCAATATTAAAAGACAAACGAGGTAGAACCAGTAGGTCTGGTAGAAGTGTGGTTTGAGATAGAACTCGACGGCCGCACCGCTCTCGTTCCAAACACCATCGTTGTTTGCTGCAATCACGCGAAATGTGTAATTCCCAGGTCGCAGGTTTGTGTACGACGCAACTCGCCGCGCGCCGCCATCGATCCAATTATCATCGAAGCCTTCGAGCTTGTATTTGAATCGCACATTCTCGGGCGCGATGAAGCTCAGGGCAGTGAAGTAGAAGTCCAGGCGCGATGCGTCCGGCGAAATCTTTAGCTTTTGAGTTAACGGGACGGACTGGTTGTCGATGAAGATTTGTTCAATCGCGATCGGCGGTGGAGACGTATTGACTGGAATGTTTTCCGGATCGATCACGGCAAGTCCTTTGATAGTCGCGAACCACATGCGCCCGTCACTTGTCTTCCATCCGGCAGGATGCCCGCCGCCGCTGCACTCGCGCGTCAACATCCCATCTGCCGGACCGTAGAAAACGGGATTTACAATCTCACTCTTATTGACTCGAAAAATTCCCTTATTCGAGCTGCACCAAAGATTCTGCTGTTTGTCTTCGAGAATGCGATAAATGACGTCGGCTGTGACATTGAAGGAAGTGAATTTATCGCCGCGTAAACGATTGAGACCACCACCGTTCGTTCCTATCCACAGATCGCCGGCCGCGTCTTCGTAAACTGAGATAACAGTGTTGCTGGAAAGACCGTCTTTGGTAGTAAACGTCTGAAACTTGCCGTCCTTGATTTTACTCAAGCCGCCGAGAGTTCCGACCCAGAGATTACCTTTCGAGTCTTCAAAGAGGGCGCCGATGAAGTTGTTTGCGAGGCCATCATTTGTTGTATAGGTTGTAAATTCGTTATCACGAAAACTGTTCAGGCCATCGCGTGTTCCGACCCACAGAACGCCGTTGCGATCGACTAACACCGAGCGCACGAGATCGTTCGAGAGTCCGTCGGCAAAAGTGAAGGTCTGAAACTTTCCATTCTGAAAACGGTTTAGACCGTCAGGTGTTCCGATCCAGATAACTCCCTGCGCATCACCTGCGAGTGATAGGACCACATCACTCGACAGACCGTCGCGCGTGGTCCACGTCGTGAATTTGTCGTTTTTGAAGAGTGTCAGTCCGCCGCCGTTCGATCCGATCCAGATTCCACCTTGCGGATCCTGGTAAATAACTTTTACGAGATCACTCGGCAGCCCGTCTTTGGTCGTAAAGGTATTGAACTTTTTACTCTTGAGCAGATTCAGCCCGCCCGCTTCGGTGCCGATCCACATGCTGCCTTCACGATCTTCGAACAAGGAGAGCACGAGATTGCTCGACAGGCCGTCGGACGTCGTAAATGTCTCGAGCTGTTCACCGCGTAAACGTGCGACTCCGCCGGCCGTTGCAATCCACAATGCGCCCTCGCGATCGATCCGCAACGCGCTCACGCGGCTGTTCGGCAGCTTAACAGTCAACGTGCGTCCTTCGCGATCAAGTTGATAGAGGCCGTCGAGAGTTCCGAGCCACAATAGGCCACTGCTTGTCTCAGAGATTGAAGTAATGTTCGTAGCAGGTATGTTTAGTGAAGTAAACTGATCGCCGTTGAAGATCTGAAGTCCGGCAGACGTGCCAACTACGATGGATCCATTCGCCCGCGCGTAGAGCACTTGAATCACATTTCTTGACAATCCCTGATCGGTCGTGAAGGTTTTGAAATTTCCGTTTTCAAAACGAGTTAGACCACCGGCAGTTCCGATCCAAACGTTACCGTTAGTGTCTTCGACCACTGGTCCAACGCTGTTATCAGGCAAACCTTCGCTTTCAGTGAAGCTTGTGAACTGGCCATTGTGAAGACAGACGAGCCCGTACGATGTGCTAATCCAGAGTTGACCCTGGCGATCTTCCTGTAAAAAGCGAATGTCATTACTCTTGAACGCCGAAGTATTTTTCTTATCGAACACGGTGAAGCTCAGCCCGTCGAATCGCGCCAGACCTTCCTGTGTTCCGATCCAGAGATAGCCGTCGCGCGTTTGGATGATCGCCTGGACTGTATTTTGGGGCAAGCCGTTTTCAGTCAACCAGATTTGGTGACCAAGCTGGTTGAGACTTCGATTCGGATCCAATGCGGGGGTGCGAGTGGCAGCAAGAAGCAGAAGAGCCGCAGCCACGCGAAAGTATTTTAAACGATGCATTTGTCCGAGCGATACTTTAACATTCCAGGCATTCACTTTCAGGGTCTGGAGGCGCTTTGTACGAACTATCGACATCGACCGTTTTTCTGAGCCTGCGAAGCAGGCGGCAGTATAAAGCCTGGGGCGCAAGCCCCAGGATGGACGAATCAAAAATAGATATTGAGCCCGCGAAGCGGGCGACAGCGTCTGGCGCCTTTGGGCTGTCGCCCACTTCGCGGGCTCAATCACGTTTTCTAATTCGGATCCTGGGGCTTGCGCCCCAGGCTTTATGCTGTCGCTCGCTTCGCGAGCTTTGCTGTCGCCTGCTTCGCAGGCTCGGGGCGGTGTTGCTGGTGGTGTTAATGACTTCGACGATCTTCATCAGTAACGCTGCTCCCGCCGGCTGGCGGATGGCTTCCGAACCGGAGTTGAGAAAAGTCATTCCGGCGCGAGCGCCGGTTATAAAAGAGAACATCGAGACCGAGTTTCGCACCGCGTCAGGTGTTACCGATGGGCGAGGGAAGTTTATCGCTGGCGTCGTGATGATCACGGCCGGCTATTCGGCTGAGGGCAAGTATTCCCATTTCTTCATTGTGCAGGTGCCGGTGAAGGTTGGAGAGTTCTCGTTGGAGCCAGGCGAGTATGTTTTTGGCTACCAGCGTAAAACTCCCGACAGCATCACCGTGACGTTCTACCGCGCCTCGAGCGGCGACACGGTTGGCGAAGTTGAGGCATTTCGTAATCGCAAGAGCTCGATGGTCCGAGCGCTATTGATCCAGCCTGCTACCAGTGGAAAAGGGACGATTCAGGTCGGACGATTCATCTTTGACTACCATGTTGATTAACCGCCTGTTCCGCTTCATCCTGCCATTTTTCATTGCTGCGAGCGCAAACGGCGCGGTCCGTCTGCCCACCATCATCAGCGACAACATGGTCTTGCAGCAGGGAATCAAGGTTCGCATCTGGGGGAGCGCAAATGCCGGCGAACGTGTAGCCGTCACCTTTGATAAGAAGACGTCCAATATTATTGCTGACGCACAAGGACGCTGGCAGGTATTGATTGGTCCATTCAAAGCCGGTGGTCCATTCGAGCTTACTGTTAAAGGCGACAATGTTCTCACCGTCAAAAACGTTCTCGTCGGTGAAGTATGGCTCTGCTCGGGCCAGTCGAACATGGAATGGCCGCTCGTTAACACAACGAACGGCGCCGAAACCGTTGCGCACGCGAACAATTCCGAAATCAGACTCTTCACAGTTGAAAAGCACACCGCCGCTTCACCGCTAACTGATGTTGAAGGACATTGGGTCGTCACGACACCGGACGAGGCCGCGCGCTTCTCAGCCGTCGGTTATTTCTTCGGACGCGAGCTCTACCAGCATCTGAAAGTTCCGATCGGATTGATTCACAGCTCGTGGGGCGGCACACCGGCAGAAAGTTGGACCAGCAACGAAGCACTCCGTTCATCACCGGAACTAAAACCAATACTCGATCGCTGCGAAAGCAGTTTGAACGCACTGCCGCAAACAAAAGCAGCTTACGCGCAAGCGTTGGCCCAATGGGAAGAGAGGAACCTTTACCTCGACAGTGAGAACAAAGGCGAGGCTTTGGGATACGCAGATCCGTCCGTATCGACAGACGGTTGGAAGCAGATGGAATTGCCACAGCAGATCGAAGCGGCGGGTCTGATGATTGACGGAGCTATCTGGTTTCGCAAAGTCGTCGATTTACCCGCGTCATGGTCCGGCAAGGATCTGGTTCTGAATCTGCCGGCGATTGACGACTACGATATTACTTATTTCAACGGCACGAAGATCGGCTCGACTGGAAGAGAAA
>JGI12363J15224_100035_pt1 | contig 29041 bp, 28 predicted proteins | sample ForSoiNitrogNN91_FD_15224 | JGI IMG/M metagenome (IMG submission 15224)
GGGAATGAACAAGTCAGGAAGAGGGGCTTGCCCCCGCCGATGGAACTAACGTAGTGCTTCGTACTCTTTCCGCGCTTCGACCAGGACTGGCAAGTCGTGATCGGCGTCTTTCCACAATGCAAAGAAATCCTGGTACGCCTTGCGGGCACCCGCGATGTCGCCGTTGAGGGCGAGGGCGCGCCCGAGACCGAGGTGGGCGAGAACGTGCGTGCACGAAAGCATATCTATCCCGCGCTGGTCTATTACTTTCTTAAACTCCGCTGCCGCCTCGTTGCTCATACGCTGCTTGAGGTACAAGTTTCCTCGCGCGAAGGTTGTTCCGATACCGAGGACCATCCCACCTTCATATCCTCGGATCGACTCGAACAACTTAATCGCTTCACTTACATTCCCGCGACTCTCCTCGATGCCGGCAGTCACAATGGGCGGCACAATTGAATTTATAATCGTGTTCTTCGGATACGAGGTGCGTGCTTCATCGAGCAGCTTTTGCCCCTCGTCGCGATCGTCACAACCCGCGTAGATCGCGGCTCCATTCGCGAGATTCATCTGACCACGCAGCAGCTCCAGAGCGGCCTTCACGTTGGTCTTCGCCTGATCGCACTTGCCGATATACATCAGATCATTCGCCATCCCGATCAACACACTCGACGCGTTCTCCGCAAGGTTCTGCTGCTTCAACATCTCGATCGCACGCTTTCGTAATTCTTCTGACTGCTTCACCTTGCCAGAGTACAACGCTGTCACACTCAGAAGCGCGGTAAAATGCGCCTCCTCGGGTTTGCCTTTGGACCAATTTACCTCGCGATCCATCGCGGCCTGATCCCGCCGCAGAAAAGCAAACTGATAGTTCTTGAAGTGCGCCGTTAACGAGTCGGGATTGATCTTCTGGGCGTCACGTTCCGCCTGCTCCGCTTCATCGAAACGGCCCAAACTCAGGAAGCTATCCACGAGATTGTCATACCCACTGATATTATTCGGACTCAGCCGCACTGCTTCGAGCGCTTCTGGCAATGCTTCCTCGTTTCGTCCGATCATCCTGTAATTAATCGACAGATTGTTGTGCGGAATGAAGTCGTTCGGATAAAGACGCGCCCACGTCTTGAGCGTTTCGATCGTCTGATCGATCTCGCCGGTCATATACGCGTAATATTTCTCTTCAATGTAGAGTCGCTCGCGCTCGCTGACTCGATCGCGAAGTTCGTAAGCCTTCCGCACGTATTCTTTGGCGGTCTCGAACTGTTCGTCGTTTACGTACTGAACGCCGATGCGCGCATAGGCCATCGCGAAGTTTGGATCGAGATTGACCGCGCGCTTGTAGAAACTCAACGCTTCTCGCGACCTTCCTTTTGCACGCTCGTCGTTGGCCATCGTGTAGGCCTTCAAAGCTTCGAGCGACGACGTAGTGGCCTGCTCGATATTCACGTCGTACTTCTGCATCGAGCTCAGCGATTCGCCGAGCTTCTTCCGCAGATTCATTGCCGCCGTGCTGAGGGATGCAAGTACCTTCTCTTTACTCTCGGCCTCGATCTGCTCGCGCGCGATCGGATCGCCGGAGCGCGGGTTCACTGCTTCCAGAGTGATCACGTAATGACTGCCGAGACTCACAATCGATCCCGTCAACATCGCCTTGATTCCCTGTCGCTCGCAGATCTCGCGACCAACGTCGCGCGTGATGCGATCGTCAGGCGGGCGGCCCATGAAGCGCAGCGTTTCACGCACGCGATCTTCGGGAAACAAGTTCAAGAACGGTGTCTGTCCGAGATTCACCGCGAGTGCTTGTTTCAACGTGCCGTCAAAGACCGGCTCGCCCGTGGTGTTGACGAAGTCAGTCAGTAAAACCGTGTCGCGCTCAGTCATCAGCGGATGCGTGTTGCGCTTATACAGGTAGAAAGCCGAGGCGGTGACGACGATGAGAGTGAGCGCGATCAATGCTGCCGCGATCTTGTTTCGTTTGATTCCGGTGACAATGTACTCCGCGCTCGAAACGTGACTGATCGTTTTTTCTGCCGTCGGTACCGGCTGTTGGCCAATCGTCGTCGGCGCGCCGGGGAAATCGCTGATCTTCGAGCGTGTGAAACTGACAGGCGCCGCAGACCTTTCCAGCTCAGTTTGAAACTCCAAGCGCTGTTTGAGCCGTTTTAAATCTGTGATGAGCTCTTTGATTGTTTGATAACGCTCGTCACGATCCTTACGCAGCGCCTTCATCACGATCCATTCAAGCTCGGCAGGTACGTCAGGTGCGAAGCGTGCGAGTGGCGGCGGCTCCTTCTGCGTGATCGCGACGATCACGTCGGTTGACGTCTCGCCCTCGAACGGTGTGCGACCCGCGATCAATTCATAGATCACGACGCCGAGACTCCAGATGTCGCTGCGTGCATCGACAGGCTTTCCGCGCGCCTGCTCCGGCGACATGTAATGAGACGTGCCCATCACCACGCCGGCGTCTGTGTGGACCAGCACTCTCGTCGCTGCTTCTCCATCTGCTGGACTGCGATCGACGGTTTCAGTGAGTTTCGCGAGACCGAAGTCCAACACCTTCACATACCCGTTGCGACGGACCATGATGTTGTCGGGCTTGATATCGCGATGAACGATGCCCGCCGCGTGTGCTTCTTCGAGCGCGCTCGCGACCTGGACCGCGATATCGAGAATCGTGTGAGTCTCAAGGTGTGAGGCAGCCATCTTGCGGCGCAGCGTGACGCCGTCGATGTATTCGGTGGCGATGTAATGCCGGCCTTCATCGATCCCCATCTCATGAATCGTGAGAATGTTTGGATGGTTCAGGTTCGACGCCGCTGAAGCTTCCTGTTCGAAACGATGCAAACGATCCTTGTTGGTTGTGAATTCCTCGCTCAGGATCTTGATCGCGATCTTACGGCCGAGCTTCATGTCCTCAGCGAGATAGACCTCACCCATTCCGCCCGCGCCGAGTTTCTCGAGTATTCGATAATGCGAGACCTTATCAGGATCCATGATCGACTTTTATCCACAGATTACACAGATCCATTTCTGTGAAATCTGTGTAATCGGTGGATGGTTTCAAAAACTCCTAAACGGTCCGCTCAACAGTGTTCCCGCCACCGCCTGTTGAAAGAGCCACAGAATCAAAAGCGCAACGAGCGGAGAAATATCAATCCAGCCGAGTGGCGGGATCGTTCGTCGCAGTGGTCCCAACAACGGTTCAGTAACATTAACCAGAAAACGCATCACACGGTTGGTGTAGCTAACCATCCCCCACGAGAAAATAATGCGAACGCTGATGAACAGCATGTAAAGCGAGATTAAGCCGCTAATAATAAAGCCGATCAGGCGGAACACGGCTCCGCTTCGAGCGCTGACGATAACTCCTGAAAGCGTCGAGGCTACTGTCACAATCAACTGAGACACGAACAAACCCAGCAGGATCGTGACCAAAATCACCACGACCGGCGCAAACTTCGCATCGATACCAAACCCGCGCAACCCGCCTCGCACCGGGATCACTAATCCATCGCTGAGTCGCCGCACCGTGCGCGATGTCCAGCCAAATGGATTTAAATCCATACCATCGGCGATCAGTCTCAGGAGCATCAGCGCGATGACCGCGACAATCAAGACATTAATCCCATTGCTGATGAACCAAACTATTCGATCAAAGATGAGCATTTGTTTTCAAGCTCTCGGACCACGTTCGCCGAAGATCGCCGTGCCGACGCGAACCATCGTGGCGCCCTCTTCGATTGCTACTTCAAAATCGTTAGTCATACCCATCGACAACTCGCCCTTCCCACTCCCAAATGCGCCCAGAGCCGCAAGCTCGTCTCTCAACTCTCGTAATCGACGAAAGTAAGGACGGCTTTGTTCCGGGTTGTCAAAAAAGGGCGGCAACGTCATCAGCCCTGTAAACTGCAGGCGACGCAATGGTCCAAGACCCTCAACCAAATGGGTTAATTCTGATTCGTCGATACCCGATTTGGTTTCTTCATGACCGAGGTCGACCTGGATCAATACTGCCAGTATCTCCACACCCTCTTCGACGCAGAGACGATCGAGACGCAGTGCTAAATCGAGAGAGTCAAGCGAGTGGATAACGTCAAAAAGGTTCACAGCACGCCGGGCTTTATTGGCCTGGAGGTGTCCGACGAGGTGCCAACGCGCGGCATCACGCCCCACTTCCGCGATCTTCCCTTCAGCTTCCTGGACGCGATTTTCTCCTAGATCCGCTGCTCCAAATTCGATCACTCTCTTTATAACAGACGCCGGATGGGTCTTGCTGATGGCGATCAGCCTCACCTCTTCGGGACGCCGGCCACAGCTTTTTGCGGCTGCTGCAATGCGGGCGCGAATGGCCGTAAGTCTTATAAAAAGTGGATCTTGCGCCGGGTCTACGTTCGCCATATAGAAGCTCAGCAGGTGCTCGTTACAGAATCATAATAACTCAAACAGCAAAAGGTCACAGAAGCGGCACTGGAGTTGATGCTACGGTAAACCTGTTGCGGCCCCATCCCCCTCATAGGCCAGTAATATTACGGAGGAACTTTTATGAAACTTTGGACATCTAAAACCCCGTTAGGAATTTTGGTAGTGGGTCTGGTGCTGCTCTTCGGTGCGTCGTCAGATGCAATGGCCCAGGGACGAGGCCGGAGAAGTTCACACTGGGATAAGAAGTGCGAGAAGTTTGTTAACTGTCACGACGCGCGTGATGGTCGCTGGGATGGTCGGGGACCCAATCGTCGAACGGGATTCAATAACGACTTCAGACGTTACCACAGACATCGCGACCGCGACTTCGATCGAATCAATCGTAGAGATCGTTTTCGCCGCGATCGTGATTGGCAACACAATAGATGGCGTCGCCAGAGATAGGCATTCTTGACACCCTCCACATGCATTCGCATAATGGCCTACTCGGTTTCTTGCGGATGTGGCGGAACTGGCAGACGCGCAGGTCTCAGAAGCCTGTGATGGTGACATCGTGGAGGTTCAAGTCCTCTCATCCGCACCAAGGAGTAGTGAGGCGAGTCTTAAAACAGGCTCGCCTCTTTGTCCCTCTTAACAAGCTCTTAACAACTCTTAACAAACCCCCACACACAAACAGAAAAATAATTGTCACGGATTTTCGGATGCCGGTGTTTTCGTATTTAGAGGTCCAGTTCCGAAAGGGGAGTAGTATTAATGAACGTCGAACAAGCAGCTTTGATGGAAAACGACAACTTGAGACATGCTCGTGTTAACAGCACACTACCCGAAAGAACGGTGCGTTTGAAACTCGCCGAGCGACCCGATCGAGATCGCATTCAGAGGGTTGTCGATCTAGCCGACGCACTTTTGATAGAAGCTGAGACACTGGCACGCGACAAGGCGTTTACCGAGGAAGCAACGAGACTCAAACCGTTGGACATTCTCGGCGGGATTAATTTCTACGACGAGGTGGAACGATTCGAGACTCATCTGATCAAGATGGCCCTTGCCGAAACCGGAGGTAATCAAGCGAAGGCTGCAAGGCTTCTTGGAATTAAGGCAACCACGCTCAACTCCAAAATTAAACTTTTTAAAATTGACGTAGGCTAGACTCCCCAGTCATCGTCCTTACTTCAATTAACTGCTTCCGACGTACCGAGGAGCTCGGCCTCGGTAACGTCGGAAACCGTCAACACCTGCTCCTGAAAAAGATTCGAATCGATGAGCGTCTGCACGACGTAACGACCTGACGTCGGGAAAGTCACGTTTACAAAGAAGCTGATGTTGTCAGCGAAGCCGCCCGAGGCGATCTCGAAGCGCGTCGGTTGCGAGACGACCACAGGCGTCTTTCGATCGGGTGTGAGTATGCGCACCTCGGAGAGGTAGCTGCCCTGCCCTTTCCAATGGTTAACAACCGCAAACTTGATCAGCGACACGGGCACTTGCTGCACCATGATGTTCTGAAAAACACCCATGAACGAAAGCTTGTTGCCGGCTTCTAATCTGACGTCGTCACAAAACAACGTATAAAGTAATTCCAGGTTCTTTGTTGATGGCTCTGTACTCATCTTTTGTCCTATCTATTCTCTGCGGCTCTCTGCGTATCTCTGCGTTGAAATAGCCCTTTAACGCAGAGGCCGCAGAGGGCCGCAGAGAAATACTCTATTCCAACATTCCTTTAAACTCGTCTTCATCGATCACGGTGACGCCGAGCGACTGCGCTTTGTCTATCTTCGATCCAGCCGCCTCGCCTGCAACAACGTAATCCGTCTTTTTACTGACTGACGAATTCACTCTCCCGCCACGTGCTTCGATCAACGCACGCGCCTCATCGCGAGTGAAAGTCGACAACGTTCCGGTAAGCACAAACTGTTTGCCTTCAAAACGCTCATCAGCCTGTGCACTGCTCCGTCGCTCAGCTTCAGTTCTAATACCTACGGCTCGCAGCCTATCACAAAGCGCGCGGTTCCCTTCATCGTCAAACCAATCGCGCACACTCTCAGCGACAGTCAAGCCGATCTCGGGGATCGCGTCCAGCTCTTCCACGGACGCTTCCATCAACTTCTCGAGCGAGCCGAGCTCGTGCGCGAGTATGCCCGCGGTTCGCTCACCGACATGACGGACGCCGAGCGCATAAATCAGGTTTGAAAGATCACGCGACTTGCTCGCTTCGATCTGCGCGAGCAGGTTCGACGCTGACTTCTTAGCCATGCGCGGTAGACCAGCGACTTGATCGAGTGTCAACGAATAGAGATCACCCACGTCCTTCACGTGGTTCGCGGCCACGAGCTGCTCGGCGAGCACGTCGCCCAATCCCTCGATGCGCATCGCACGTCGCGAAGCAAAGTGAAGTAGACGACCCATCAACTGCGCCGTACAATCCGCCGCCACACAGCGCGCGACGACTTCACCTTCGGGACGCGAGATCAAGCCACCACACACCGGACAATTCTCGGGCGGCACGAAATCCTTTTCTTCTCCGGTCCGCTTTGAGGTGACGACGCTGAGCACTTTCGGAATGACCTCGCCGCTCTTCTCGATCATCACCCAGTCGCCGATCTTGACGTCGAGGCGCCTGATCTCGTCTTCGTTGTGAAGCGTTGCGCGCGCGACGGTTGTGCCCCCGAGAACAACGGGCTCCAGAAGTGCGACTGGCGTGATCGCGCCGGTACGTCCCACCGAGACAAAAATATCGCGCACCTGTGTTGACGCCTGGCGCGCGGGATACTTGTAAGCGATCGCCCAGCGCGGCGCTTTAGAGGTTGCGCCAAACTCATCTTGCAACGCAGTCGAGTTGACCTTTACGACAAGACCATCAATCTCGTAACCAAGATCGTCGCGCAGCGCTTCTTTCTCGTTTGCGAAATCGATCACTTCATCGATCGTCTGGCAAAGCTTGCGATGTGGATTGACGCGAAAGCCTGCGGCGTCGAGCCAGTCGAGTGCTTCCCAGTGCGTGGGAAACGGTTTGCGAACGTTCACGAGCAGATCGTAAGCAAACATGTCGAGCTTTCGTCGTGCGACAAGACGCGGGTCGAGTTGGCGGATCGCGCCGGAGGCAGCGTTGCGCGGGTTCATGTAACGAGGCTCGCCGAGCTCTTCTCGCTCCGCGTTCGTTCGCTCAAAAACGTCTCTTGGAATGTAGACTTCGCCGCGCACTTCGAGATTCGAGTCGATCCGTTTCGCCTGCGATCTGAGACGCAACGGAACGCTGCGGATCGTGCGCGCGTTCTGCGTTACGTCTTCACCGATGCGCCCGTCACCACGCGTAACACCACGAACCAACAAACCATCTTCATACTGTAGCGACAACGACAGGCCGTCAATTTTTAATTCAGCAACGTACTCGAGCTTCCGGCCTTCAGCCAGGCGCTGACAACGCTCATCAAACGCACGTAGCTCGTCGATGTTGTAGCTGTTGTCGAGCGATAGCATCTGGCGCGTGTGAACAACTTCCGGAAAACCTTCCGCGGGTCGACCACCCACGCGCTGCGTCGGACTGTCAAACGTGATGAGCTCCGGATTCTCTTCTTCGAGCTTCTGAAGCTTCTCCATGAGCAGATCGTATTCACGATCGGAGATCTCAGGAGCGTTGCCGACGTAATACAGCTCGTCGTGATGACGGATCTCGTCTCTGAGCTTTTCGATGTCGGATATCTTTTTGACTTGTTTAGCCACGGATTAAACGGATGATGATTTTAACTTGTGGATGACGCGCCCGATGAGTTTGATGGTCTTGATAAAGTCGTCAACGCGGATATTTTCATTTGGACCGTGCGGATTCGATCCGGCGTAGCCTGTGCCGAAAGACGCGACCGGCGTCGGCGGATCGGAAACACCACAGACCGCGCCGACTGGTCCACTCGACGGATCCATCGGATAAATCACCGGTGGCCTCTCATAAACTTCTGCCGTCGACTCAATCACCGCCTGAGCCACTCGCGAATTCGGCGACGACTTAGCCAGCGGCGCACTGCCGAGCTCGATGATCTCGATGTCTTTGAAGCCACGAATGTCCAGGTGTTTTCGCAAAAGCCCGACAACGATCTGCGCCGTCAGATCCGGCACAAGCCGGAAATCGAGTCGCGCCATCGCAGTGCTCGGCAACACCGTCTTCGCGCCCGCGTCAGTGTGACCAGTGTGAATACCGCAGATCGTGCAGGTCGCGCCGAAGATGTGTTCTTTGACGAGCGTGTGGCCCTTCATCGCGCGCACCCAGCCGCCGATGCGAAACTCGCGTTTTAATCCAGCTTCATCGAGCTCGATGTTCTTTAACACTTCCGCATCTTCGTCACTGATCGGAGCGATGTGCGACGAGAAGCCGTCGATCGTGATCACGCCTTTTGGCGAAGTGATGGTCGCTAAAGCTTGTACTAAACGCCAGGCGGGATTGGGAACGATCGTGCCCCACTTCGAGTGCAGATCGGAATGCGCGCCAAACGCACGCAGCTCTAAAAACGTGATGCCCTTGAAGCCAAGACTGACGACCGGATTTTCTTTCGTGTCGTGCGAGCCCTCATCCCACAGGCAGCCGTCAGCCTGCAACAACTCCGCATTCTCAGTCGTGAAACGATAAAGACTCGGACTGCCAAGTCCATCCTCGCCCTCGACGAGGAAGCGAAGCGTGACCGGAAGTTTTCCAAATGTCTTTTGATACGCCTCGACTGCCGCGAGGCGCGCAACGAGATCGCCTTTACTATTAGCCGCACCGCGTGCGTACAACTTTCCGTCGGCGATAGTTGCGGCGAAAGGTCCGGAGCTCCAGTCAGTCAACTGGCCCACCGGCTGCACATCGTAGTGCCCATAAACAACAAACGTCTTTGGACCACTGCCACACTCACCGTAAATAATCGGATACCCGGAACCAACGCGAAACGACCGCGTCCCGATGCCCACTCGCTGCATCGACTGCTCAACCGTTTCCGCAATCGCGCGCATGCCCGTGCCGCGCGCCGCAACTGACGGCATGCGGCAAAGCTGCTGCAACCGCTCCGTAAAGCTGCGCGCGTGCCTGTCTACATATTTATCAAATTTCGTAAAAATCAATCTGTTATCCGTGGCTAAATATTCGGTTCAAACAACACATACCTCGACTGCTCTTCACCACGCTCTAACCCTGCACAAATCAATCGATCCGCAAACGCTCGCTTGAACTCTTCCCGCACACGCGTCTGTTCTTCCCGCGCGCGCTGAGCATCACGCTTCAAAAGCGCATTCCAATCAGCAGGCACAGCTATCGTCACCACACGCTTCCCTAGGAATGGAGCCTCAGCTCCCCTCAGCAGCGCATGCACTCGATCAGAATCGATCCTCCACGTTGCCGACAACCGATCACTCGGTAGACCAAGCCGTTCATCAGCACCGTAATCAATGCCGTAAAAATCATCAAGGTAGTTTTCAACAGTCGCGCCGAGCCGGTTGAGATTGAAGTGCGCATTACGCGCGAGCATCGGATCCCAGGTCCACTTGATCAACTTTCTACCTTCACTCAATGCACGTTCGCGCTGCGCCCACTTCAAACGCGCGCCGACGCCTTGGTTCTGATAGTCCTTCGCTACCGCCATCACGTGCGAGTATCCGAAGATTTCGTTACCGCGCACCGCGGCGAGATGATGAACAAAACCAACCATGCGATCGGCGACGAATGCGCCAAGAGTCCAGCCGCCGGCCTGGCGGGATACGATCAAATGCCGGCGAGGTGAGAGTTCAAGATCAGGAAGGCCGAATGCTTCACGCTGCAACGCCACACAGCGATCAAACTGCTCGATCGTTGTGCACTCCCGAATTGTCGTCTCTTCCATCCGTAAACATTATCCCTTCGATGGACGTGCCGGTATTTGAATTGTCGCCTGCAATCCGCGCGGTACGAGGTTCTCCAGAGTCACGCGTCCGTTGATCAGCTCGAGCAGTTTTCGACCGATGATGATGCCGAGCTCGTTGATGTTCGGCTCGTGATTTGCCGAGTCGTGCTCCGGATCGAAAACGTTGGCGAGGTCCGTGCGCGTCTCACCGTTGTCGATCACTTTGAACAACAACATCCCGTCTGCGTCACCATCGATATTGATTCGCACCGCTTCACCTGCAGGACTCCGACTCACTGCCCACGCGATGAAGTTGAAGAGCGTCTGCCGCAACTTTCCTTGATCCGTAACTATCGTTGTGATCTCCGGCGCGAGCTCATACTCGATCTTGACTTGCTGCTTCTGCGCCATGCGTGCTGCCGCCGCACACGATTCTCGCAAAGTCTCTCTGATGGAAAACTCCTGTAGAAAAACTTCCGTGTACCCTGCTTCAATGCGCGAGAGATCGACAAGCTGATTCAAACTCGCTTGCAGTTGCAACCCCGAGTCCTGCACTTTCTGGCAAAAGCGGCGCTGCGTGTCGGTCAACTCTTCCTGATCGAGCAGGATTTCAGTGAAACCGAGTATCGAAGTCAAAGGAGTTCGCAGCTCGTGCGACATACGCGCCAGAAACAACGAGCGGTAATGCGAAACGCGTCGCAGCTCGCGATTCGCCTCTTCCAGCTCGGCCGTGCGTTTTCGCAACTCAGCGATCAGTAGCTCTTCGCGTGAGCTCGGTTCCGTGGCCGCGCTCCTGGAAATCGTAACGTTCTCCCTGTCGACACTTTCGTGTGCTATGTCGTCCATATGGATCTCATCAACCTGCTTGAAAAGTTCAGCAAACTTGGGGGTCAATCAGGGTGTTTAGGTAGCTTCAATATAGGGTTTACCGTTCGAGGCTGTCAAAGTTTAGTTATATCTTTCTTGTGCTTTTTCTGCGTCTTTGTGGCTAATATATCGTGGGATGAACGGCCAACTGAGTGAGCAGCCGCTCGCGGAGCTAATTCGTGAAATTTCAGAGAAGTCCCTGAGTGGCCGGTTGCGGCTCGAGCATGAGCGCGTCCATGCGGTGGCTTATTTTGACGAGGGGAAGTTTTTGTATGCCGCGGCGAACGTGCGAACACTGCGCGTGCGTGAATACTTGAAGAACGCCGAAGCTGTTTCGGATCAGGATCTCGCGCAATTCAACGAGCGTGTTTCCGACATGGATCTGCTCAAGGTGCTGTGCGCGCAGAAGCTGTTGTCGACGGCGATGGCGGAACAGATTCAAACGCGGCTCGTAACTGATGTGCTGCGGCTCGCGCTTTTATGGACTGACGGTGCGTGGGAGTTTGATGCGCGATCGCGTCTCAACGAAGAACTCGATCCGAAGATCGAGTTTAATGCGCTTTTACTTGAAGCCGCGCGCAGGCTTCCGGCAAAGTTTGCGGCTACTCGTTTCAGCAATCCCGCTGAACTGATCACGCCGGCCCAGGAACCAATCATCAACGACAACCTTTTACCCGCGGAAGCCTTTCTACTTTCGCGCGTTGATAGACCAACTAGTGTGCGTGAGATCGTTGCGATCAGTGGCTTGGGCCATGATGAAACACTCGGACATCTGTATGCACTCGCATTAACCGGCCTGCTCAAACGCGAACACTGGCCGGCGGTGTTTGGAGGCGAACAAGCAACTCGGTCGTCAACGCCGAAGAAGATCGCGCCTCCGCCTCCGCCTCCGCCAACAGTTGAGCGCGAACAAACTCAGGACACCAGCCCGCAAGAGGTCGAAAACCTTCTGGTGCGAATCAAAAATGCGCGCACGCATTACGAAGTACTTGGTGTGGCGCGTGAAATCTCAGCGCCGGAGTTGAAGACGGTTTATTACCAACTCGCGCGGCGTTATCATCCGGATCGCTTTCGCAAGAGTGCGGCAGAGCTAGTGCCACGCATCGAAGCAGCTTTCGCGCGGATCACACAGGCTTACGATACGCTGCGTGACGATCAGCTTCGTGCAAGCTACGACGCGAAACTCGAGGTACGCAAAAAAGTCGACCAGATCGCAGACACAGCGCCGAAAGCAAGCGCACGGTCGCCGCAACCCGAGGCCGTTGCAGAAGGCGGCGCTGAACCTGTCGTGTCGGCGGCCGAACGGGCAGCGATTCAGTTTAAGGAAGGTTTCGCTGCGCTCGAGATGGGGCAAAAGAAAGTCGCGCTCGGACTATTTGCGTCCGCCGCGAGAGCTGTTCCGAACGAGCCTCGCTACCGCGCATATTACGGTCAGGTACTGGCGGAAAATGAGGCCACGAGGCGCGCGGCCGAAGCAGAATTAGGTGCTGCCGTACGACTCGATCCTAACAACGCTGAATACCGGATGATGCTGGCGGAGTTGTATCGTGAGCTTGGTTTGAAGCTGCGCGCGAAAGGCGAGGCCGAGCGCGCCGTTGCCGCCGACCCAAACAACCGCAAGGCCCGTGACCTCTTGCGATCTCTAAAATGAGCCACAAAAAGGCACAAAAGGAAAAATAAGAGTAGTCAGAGAACGAAGTTACCCTTTCACAGTTTTTCTTTTTGCGATTTTTGTGCTTTTTTGTGGCTAACAAACTATGGCGGCAGTTCAAACAGAGTTGATCGATAGCGCGTCGGCTGAGGCTTTTATACAGCTCGCGAAGACGACGGATAAGTTTGAGCGCTACGAGAATCCGCACGCGCAACGCATCGCAGCGATTGCCGATGAGATCGCGCAACAGTTTCAACTCGCGCGACACGATCGCGGCTCGTTGTATGCTGCGGCGCTCTTGCACGACCTCGGCGAAGTGGTAATGGAGCGCGACTACATTCAGGCCACTGGACCACTGTCCACGGAAGAGCGACTCGATCTTTCGCGTCATCCGGTGCTTGGTGAACGCGAGGCCTCGCGAGTCGGCGCTGATCGCGCGGCGCAACTGCTTGTACGTTGGCATCATGAATGGTGGAACGGCGCCGGCTATCCCGATGCGCTGCGACGTGAAGAGATTCCGCTCGCGGCAAGAATCTTGCGCCTGGCTGATTCGTACGCCGCGCTCACTGATGCACGACCATACCGCGCCGCGATGACAGAAGAAGCCGCGCGCCGCGTATTGATGGATGGCGCTGGGATTGAGTTTGATCCGGCTGTGGTGAATGTATTTCTGTCGCTCGATCGTTTTCCCGAATTAGAGTCGTTTGCGAAAACTGAAGTAGCAGAGCCGGTCGAGGAGACAGTCAGCAAAGGCCGCGGCTGGGATCTGTTTTCGTCATACTCCTAAATCATCATGCATTTTCCGAACGGTTGGTTGGCTTTCGAACTCGGCGTGCTCCGGCGGCTGAAGTTTGCTTCAGTTGCGTTGCCTTTTACCGGAGAACCGGAGTTGTCTGTCCGACTGAAGAACTGGCGCGTGCGAGTTGCGGCCAACGATCCGATGTTGTGGTCCTACACTAAATCGCTCGCCCTCGTCGAAAACAACACCGAGCAATTGAATGAAGATGATCTAAACGTACTGCTCGATGATGCGTACGTGCCCGGTGAAAAGATGTCGAATCCGGGGTTGCTAAAATGGTTCAACGAGACGGATGCGTGGTGGTTCGATAACCTGCGCTTCCACGCCGAAGAGCTCGAAACCTACAAGCGCGCGCTCGCGCTAACCGCCGGCATGATGACGGGTGATTACGTCTTATCTTTTAACGAGCAGACGCGCACGTTGCGCCGGCCATTCTCGCTGCCTGACGTTTTTCATAGCATGCTGGAGTGTCTGCCGGACCCGATCGACAACTCGATGCGCAATCAGAGTACGAACCAGGACGTGCGCAGCTTCGTCGCCGAGCGTCATCACACGGATCTGCTGTTTTTAAGACTGCCGGTTCCTGTGACTCAGACGGCGACGGCAAAGGATCCGATCATCACATGGCGTGAAGAGTGGCTGCGTGGTGGCGACGATTTCTGGATGGATCTTGAAAGAGGACGCGGCGCACGGCTTGGCTCGCGCGTGCAGAGCAAACAGCAGTACCTCGGGTTTGTTGAAGACTTGCTGCGCACGGCGTCGCACATTCCCGCGTGGGCGATTGCGCACACGGAGAATGGGTTCATCTCGAGTGAGGAGATGGTTGAGAAGATTGGGCGCGTGAGAAAAGTGAGCTCGATCTATTCGAAGGATTTTTCTGACATGCTCGGAGTGCGGGCGTCGCTGATTGTCGCAACCAGTTAAGCCTCCAGAAGCGGGGGCAAGCCCCTCTTCCTGACTTGTTCTATTCCAAATATCAAAAGAATTGAGCTACTAAAAACTGAACCAGTCCTGCCTGGGGCTATTCCAGATATCAAAAGAATTGCGCTACTAGAAACAGAACCAGTCCTGCCTGGTGCTATTCCAGATATCAAAAGAATTGAGCTACTAGAAACTGAACCAGTCCTGCCTGGTGCTATTCCAAAATATCAAAAGAATTGCGCTACTAGAAACTGAACAAGTCCTGCCTGGCGCTATTCCAGATATCAAAAGAATTGCGCTACTAGAAACTGAACAAGTCCTGCCTGGTGCTATTCCAGATATCAAAAGAATTGAGCTACTAGAAACTGAACCAGTCCTGCCTGGTGCTATTCCAGATATCAAAAGAATTGAGCTACTAAAAACTGAACAAGTCCTGCCTGGTGTATTCCAGATATCAAAAGAATTGAGCTACTAACAACTGAACAAGTCCTGCCTGGTGCTATTCCAAATATCAAAAGAATTGAGCTACTAACAACAGAACAAGTCCTGCCTGGTGCTATTCCAAATATCAAAAGAATTGAGCTACTAGAAACTGAACCAGTCCTGCCTGGTGCTATTCCAGATATCAAAAGAATTGAGCTACTAAAAACAGAACCAATCCTGCCTGGTGCTATTCCAGATATCAAAACAATTGAGCTACTAGAAACAGAACCAATCCTGCCTGGTGCTATTCCAGATATCAAAACAATTGAGCTACTAGAAACTGAACAAGTCCTGCCTGGTGCTATTCCAAATAGCAAAAGAATTGCGCTACTAAAAACTGAACAAGTCAGGAAGAGGGGCTTGCCCTCGCTCTTGCATTTTCAAGCCTGCGCGACGAATTTGTAGCCCACGCCGCGCACAGTCAGCAGGTGCCGCGGACGCGATGGCTCGTCTTCGATGTATTTCCGCAAGCGCACGATGAAGTTGTCAATCGCCCTTGTATCGGTATCTTCACGCAAGCCCCAAACATCCTCGAGTATCGCGCTGCGCGAAACAATCTTCCCTTCATGATTAATCAAGTAGCGTAACAACTCCGCTTCCATCAACGTGAGATGCACTGTCTGCTCACCCGATCTCAACTCGAGCGCCTCAAAGTCGATCGTCTTCCCACCAAACTCGAAAACTTTCGCACCATCATTCTGCGAAGCGCGGTCGCGATCTTTGTTGAACCACTGCCGGCGCCGCAACAGCGCATTGATCCGCGCCAGCAACACCGCGAGATCGAAAGGCTTCGGCAAATAATCATCCGCCCCCGCCTCGAACCCGCGCAACACATCCTGCGCCTGCCCACGCGCTGTCAACATCAGGATCGGAACAAACTGTCCCTGCGCGCGCAAATGCGACGCGAGTGAGAATCCATCCATTCCCGGCAACATCACATCGAGCACAAGAATATCAAAACCCTTGCGTCCACCATTCAGCAAAGCAAGCGCTTCTTCAGCCGTGCCCACCGTCTCAACGTCGTAACCTTCCGCCTTCAGGTTGTAACGCAAGCCTGCTGCGAGATGCTTTTCGTCCTCAACTACCAATACTGAATGCGTCATATTTGAACTCGCGGCAAGTGTACGGTGAAAGTGCTTCCATGACCGAGGCCGGGACTCTCGGCAAACACGCGACCACCATGTTTCTTAACCACCGAGTGGACGATGAACAGTCCCAGACCAGTTCCCTTCACCCGCGCCATGAAGCGACCCGGCACACGATAAAAGCGCTTGAAGATGCGCTTCAATTGCGCACTCTGAATGCCAATGCCTTTGTCAGACACTCGCACCGCAACGCGCTTATTATCCAATGCCGACACCGACACCAAAACACACACTTCATCGTCTGAATACTTCACCGCATTGTCCAACAGATTCGAAAACGCCGCGCGCAGCTCATCAACGTCGCCCGAGACTTTCGCCGAGTGTGCGTCCGGCGATTCGCTGTAAATCAAGGCGTTCTCGCTGAGCCCGTAACGAAGGCGCGTCAGCTCCAGACATTCGCGCACCATCAGGCCGAGATCGATCACCGAGTTGGCAATGCGCGGACGCTTGTGCCCGGTGCGTCCGGCGCGCAGCACTTGCTCGACCGTATGCAACAGCCGATCGCTGTCAGCCAGCATGATGTTGTAAAACTCGCGACGCTCATCCTCGCCGACGTCACGAGTCTTCAATGTTTGGAGATAAAGACGAGTCGAGGCGATGGGCGTCTTCAGCTCGTGCGTGACCGCGTTGATGAACGCGTCGTGCTGCTCGTTGCGCCGGATCTCGCGAATCAGGAACGTCGTGTTGAGCACAAGCCCAAAGATCAGGACGATGAAGAACACGATACCGAGAACGAGCAGCGCGACTTCGCGCCAGTTGAGTATGATCCAGCCAACGTTCAGCGCGATCGCGAGTGCGACGAGACACGCGCTGAGCGTGATGAAAAATACGATTGACTTTCGGCGACGACCTCGAACACGCATGGGCGGCGATTCTATCAATCCGCAGCCACTTGTGTGTAACTGTGGCCGGCCACCTTCTTTGGTAGACGAACTTTTCTCAACACAAAGAGCATCAGCCAAAGAAGTCCGGCCGTTCCCGAAAGCAGACCGGAGATCACCGTCAACGATCTAGGCGTGATCCAGTGCAGCGACCATCCGGCTACAGCCGTCGAGAACGCCCAGATCATCATTTCTGCGGCGCGATCACTCGTCGACACTCTGCCTCGCAAGTAGTCGGGAACGAGCCGCATCAGCAGCGTTTCCTGGACTGCAAACTCAGCACCCAGCAACACACGCGAGATGGCTACGAGCACGCACGCGCCCACGAGCGTCGGCATCACGCCTGCCAGCGCGTAGACGATGCCCTGGATGAACAAGGTCCAGCCGATGAAGGCGATGGTTCGTTTTCTTAATTCAAAGAACGCACCAACGCGACGCGCGATCATCATACCGATGAAGAGACCGAAGCCTCCCGCGAAATAGAAAGCGGCGACTGCCGAGTCGGGACTGGTGCCATGGTGGCCCGCGAACACGAGCGCGCCTAAGCGATCGGCGATCAGATTCATCGCACCGCCACCGGTGGCCCAAAGGATATTGATCCCAAGGATCGTCGCGACAGGCGCGTGCCTGACGATGTAGGACCAGCCTTCGCGCATGTCAGACCAGTAACCGCGATACAGACTCCTCGGCTCGGTGGAGACAGCCTTCTTGCTGCGCGTATCCTCTTCAGGCACCAGCCACACGGAATATGCCGACGCGACGAATGAGAGCGCGTTGATGATGAACGCTGCTTTGTATCCGACGTGCGCGGCGGTCCAGCCACCGAGCGCTGCGCCGATCGACATCAGCAGGAAGCGCGACGAGAACATCAGCGCGTTGCCGGCAAGTAGATCGCGTTCGCCCGTGATGTTTGGAACAGCCGCGTTCTTGGCAGCTTCGAAGAACGTGCCGAAGATCGAGAGCGCTGCGGTGCACACGTATGCGATCCAAAGGTCCTCCGGACCATGGACGAACAGGAACCCGAGCGCGATCACAACGCGCACGAGGTCTGTAGCGATCATCACCGTGCGACGCGACCAGCGATCGACGAACGCGCCGGCAAGTGGAGCGAAAAGCGTAAACGGCACGAGTCGCGAGATGAGCACGATCGTGGTGACTTCGGGCGCGGCGTGTGACACAACCCGAACCAGGCCGAGCGCGGCAATGAAGTTGAACCAGTTGCCGAGCTCAGAGATGACCTGTCCGATCCACAATCGTCTGAACGAGCGATTGCGCCGCAGTAGCTGTGTGTAAGTTAGGGAGTCCATGATCTTCACCAATAGCTGTGGTTGGACCGAGTCACTAAGATTAGAACAAGCCCCTCTTCCTGACTTGTTCTATGCTTCGTCGCTCAATCCAATCCGGTTTTGAGCCAATAAAAAAGCCGCCCAATTCTGGCGGCTCGCGATCTGCTCCGTTCTCATCGAACGTCATCCTCCAACAAATCGCGGCGGCCTTTTTTCAAGAAATGCCGAGACGCCTTCAACAAAATCCTTACTCTTCCCTGACTCGATCTGCGTCTCGCGCTCTAGATCCAAATGCGTCGGCATGTCATTCGTAGCGCTGGCTTCAAGCAGCATCTTAATCTCGCCGATTGCGGCCGTCGGGGCCTGGGCGAGTTTTTCCGCCATTGACATAACCTTGTTCATTAACTCCTCGTCAGGTGAAACCGAATTTATCATTCCCATTTCAGCGGCTGCTTGAGCACTGATTAAATCGCCGGTGAATAACAATTCTGTTGCTCGTTTCCATCCTACGAGCCGGGGCAGCATAAAGGTTCCACCACAATCAGGCGTTAGACCAATTTTTATGAAAGCCTGGTTGAACCTCGCGCTTTCCCCTGCAATTACAATGTCGCAAGCGAGCGCTAAATTACATCCGCCACCGGATGCGACGCCGTTCACTGCCGCGATAAACGGCACCGGCGTTCGTCGAATCAACAGGATCGCTTCGTTCAACAGTCGCAAAGGCTCATCGAAGAACGCCTCGACGCGTCCGGCCTGCTTAGCGATCTCCTGCATCTCGCGCAAATCGCCACCAGCGGAAAACGCTCGACCAGCGCCCGTGATCACGATCGCTCGAGCACCGCGTTCAAGTGCCTCACTAACAGCGGCCTTGAAATCGTGTGCGACCTGCACGTTGAGCGCGTTCAGCCGGTCCGGCCTGTTCAGGGTCAGCAGGCAAACCGCGTCACGCATCTCAAGTTGGATCGTTTCGTAAGTCATTTTAGAGCGTTCTTCGCCGTCAATCGCGTAGACTGCTCGCGCGTCGGAAAAATTCCCAGATTGTTGTTTGTTTATGCCCGAAGCTAGCTCTTCGCAACAGCCGCCTGAATTTCAGGTCCGCTGCTGCGCGCGACTCGCGCTAAAACAATCGCTGCATAAAACTGGCCTGCCTGATGATGGCTTGAACGGTACTGAATCGTTCTTGCCACATTGATCGCAGGTAATGTCGAATCTCTGACGCTCACCTCCGTGTGCTTTAGAGCCGCCGAAGTTTGCCCGCCGTGCGTCGCGGCATGGCTTACATCGCTTCGGGTGAGTTAGGTTGCGTTCCCTGTAATACTCCTGTTCCCGTTCCGTGAACGTGAACGGAGTGCTGCACTCCGAACACGTAATTTCAAGGTCTGGCATCGCGGTTTCTCCACGAGAGTGAAAACGAGGACGTTCACTCCCTTGCTCTTCGGAGCGCTGGCGGTGCGTTTCTTTCAACCACTGGATGTGGAGCGAAAGCGCTGGTTTTCAAACGCACGCCGAAAAACCTGGCGTCCCGACGGTTATGTTGCGTGTGAGTGTACTCCAGCAATTCACTCTATTCAATAAAACTTTTGTCAAAAACTGTGGCGTCTGCTCTTCATGCACGCCGTACTCTGTGGCGCATACGCAACACAGACCATGCGTTAACCCTTATTTTTGCCCGGCACATGCGTTGCTCCGTGATTTCGACCAAAGCATGAGCAGACTTTTTTGTAAGGGCCCCGACGTTTGATTAAACAGACCACACTCGGCAGTGCGGTTGAAACCCACGGGATCGGACTACACACTGCTGTTCCGGTCCACGTTCGTCTCGTCCCTGCTCCACCTGACACTGGCTATGTATTCCGTCGTACCGACCTCGGCGGCTTCGAAATTCCGGCAACAGTCGAATCAGTAGCGCATTGTGGCTATGCCACCACGCTCATGCGCACCGGTGTCATGCTTTCCACTGTCGAACACCTGCTCGCCGCGCTGCGTGGACTCGGAGTCGACAATGCGTTTATCGAAGTCGACAATCTCGAGATTCCGATCATGGACGGCTCCGCCGAAGACTTCGCGCAGATCATCGAGCGTGCGGGTATTGTCGAACAGCCGCTTGCACGGCGCGCGCTGCTGGTCCGTGAGAAAGTCTCGTACGAACAAGGCAATCGTCGCATCAGTGTCGAGCCGGCCGACACTTACCAGATTGATTGTTTGATCGACTTCTCACATCCTATGATCGGCGTGCAGAATTTGTTTGTGGAGTTAGGTAACGGCGCCTTCAGTCGTGAGATTGCGGCGGCGCGCACGTTTGGATTCACAAACGAGATTGAGGCGTTGCGAAAGGCGAACCTGATTCGCGGTGGATCACTGGACAACGCGATCGTGCTGACGCCGGAAGGAATGTTGAACGAAACGGGGTTGCGCTTTCGAGATGAATTCGTGCGTCACAAGATACTCGACATTATCGGCGACCTCGCCTTGCTAGGCATGCCGATTCTCGGAAAGGTCGTCGCTGAGCGCAGCGGCCACATCATGCACGCGGGATTGATGTCGAAATTACTGCGGGTGCGATCCGCCTGGGATATAGTTGATGTAACAGGATTTCAGGATTTACAGAATTAACAAGATATCCTGTTCATCCTGGGAATCTTGTAAATCCTGTCTAAAGTCCTGACCTCACAATGTCATGCACTCTAATTAAACCAACACACATCCCATCCTGATCGACGACCGGCAACACGGAGATCTGCGATGGTCTATCCTCCATCAACCTGAGCGCATCAAACGCCAGCATCTCCGGCGTCACTACGATCGGCTTCCGCGTCATAAAATCATCACACATCAACTTCGCTAACGACTTATGACTCGTCTGCTCGATCGCTCTGCGCAAGTCGCCGTCAGTGATGATACCCGCGAGTTGCCCACCGTCATCAACCACGCATACCGCCCCGAGCCCGCCGTTGCTTATCGCTCTCACAACTTCAACCCACGACGCTCCGGTTACGATTGTCGGATTCTCACCATCACGATGCATCAAATCAGCAACGCGCAACGTCAATCGCTTTCCGAGCTGTCCCGCAGGATGATTCACCGCGAAATCGTCCGGCGTTAGTCCCTTCACCTTCATCACCGTCATCGCGAGCGCATCACCAATCGCCAGCGCCACGGTCGTGCTCGTCGTCGGCGCGAGATTTAAGGGACACGCCTCCTTATCGACTGAAGCATCAAGCACCGCATCCGCACGCCGCGCGAGCGTCGAATTAACGTTTCCGACAATCGCGACAATCGGCACACCACGATTCTTCAGGTACGGCAACATCGCAACGATCTCTTCCGTCTCGCCACTGTTGCTCAAAACTACGACGACATCATCCGGCTGGACAATCCCGAGCCCGCCGTGCAACGCATCCGAAGGGTGCAGGTAAAGCGCGGCAGTTCCCGCGCTAGTCATCGTCGCCGCTATCTTTTGTCCAATGATTCCGGACTTTCCAACGCCGAGGATCACGACCTTTCCCGAGCAGTTCGCCACGAGCTCGACCACTCGCCCGACCTGCTCGCGGTCAAGCCGCGTGGCGGTCTGGGCGATGGCGTCGGACTCGATTCTCAGTACGTGCTGGATATCCGCGAGATGATCTTGGTTCATTGGCGCCTTTGATATACGACGCGCATAACATTTGGCAAGTCGGCGGAAGGTAAGTTATAGTCCGGCATTCGTTCAGTTAAAGTTCAGACAAGGTGGGTTTGTTATGGGTCTGCTTAGCCTGCTTCCCAAAGAAGACCAGTATTTCGATCTGTTCACGCAGATGACGCTCTATATCTCTGCGGCGGCGCGTGAGCTGAAGGAGATGCTTGCCGACAAGAATCACGCTTACGGCGAGTATGCAAAGCGCATCAAAGGGCTCGAACACGCCTGCGACGAGCTTACGCACAGCATTTCCACGCGCCTGAACAAGTCGTTTATCACGCCGTTTGATCGTGAAGACATATACATGATGTCGACCGCGCTCGACGATATCGTCGACCTGATTGACGATGCGGCACGCGCGATCATTATTTTTGACGTGCGGGAAACCACTGAGTACGCGCGTGACTTTGCGGACGTGATCGAGCGGATGGCGGAGCAGCTCAAAGAGATCGTCTCGACTCTGCAACGCCCGAAGAACGTTACCCAGCGGCTGGTCGAGATTCATCGTCTCGAGAATGAAGGCGACGATATCTATCACGCTGCCATCGCGGATCTATTTCACGATCCGCCAGACGCGCTCACTGTTTTGAAATGGAAAGAGGTTTACGAGAAGCTCGAAGCTGCGGTCGATCGTTGCGAGAACGTAGCTAACATTATTGAGAGTGTGATTATTAAGCATACTTAGTAACCGTCTCCCATGACCGCAACTCTGGCTTTTATCGTCATCCTCGTCTTCCTGGCGCTTGTCTTCGACTATATCAACGGCTTTCACGACGCCGCGAACTCGATTGCGACCGTGGTTTCAACGCGCGTTCTCTCGCCGGGTCTGGCAGTAATCTGGGCCGCATTCTTCAACTTCATCGCGTTTGCAGTGTTCGGCACGCGCGTCGCGAAGGCGATCGGCGACGGCGTGCGCATGGATCTCATTAGTCCGGAGTTGCGTCTTTACGTGCTGCTGGCGGCACTGCTCGGCGCGATCGTGTGGAACCTGATCACGTGGTATCTCGGGCTGCCGACGTCGAGCTCACACGCATTGCTTGGCGGGTATGCAGGTGCGGGCATCGCTGCATACGGCGGTGTGAGCGGCTTGCTCAAAGCTGAAGTGTGGTTCCGCACGTTGAAATTCATCGTGCTTTCACCGTTGATTGGCATGTTGATCGGATTCACGTTGATGGTGGCGGTCTACTGGATCTTTCGACGTTTTTCGGCGACACGCGTCGATAAGATCTTTCGTCGTGGTCAACTGTTTTCAGCGGCAGCGTTCTCCCTGGGCCATGGCGGCAACGACGCGCAGAAGACGATGGGAATTATTACGGCAGTGCTGACGGCGGGTGGTGTTTGGGGGATGCAATATGGACCAAACGGAACGCTTCCACAAATACCTCTGCAGGTCGTCCTCGCAGCCCACGCCGCGATCGCATTGGGCACGTTGTCCGGCGGTTGGCGCATCGTGCATACGATGGGAACCAAAATTACAAAGCTGAAACCTGTCGGCGGCTTCTGCGCCGAGAGCGCCGCCGCGTTGACACTCGCCTACGTCACGCTCACCGGCACGCCCGTCTCGACCACACATACGATCACGGGCTCAATCGTCGGCGTCGGCGCCACACGTAGATTATCGGCAGTTAAGTGGGGCGTCGCCGGTCGCATCGTCTGGGCCTGGATCCTAACGATCCCCGCGGCAGCCTTCGTCGCCGCCGTCTCCTTCTGGATCGTCTCCTTCTTCCACCGCCTCTTCACCTAGCCACGGATTTTTGGCCACAAAAAGGCACAAAAATCACAAAAATTCTTCCTGCTCTCTTTTGTGTTTTTGTGCCTTTTCGTGGCCGATATGCTATCTTCTGTCCCTCAACCACACGCCCGCGTAGCTCAGTGGATTAGAGCGCTCGCCTCCGGAGCGAGAGGTCGCAGGTTCGACCCCTGCCGCGGGTACCACATCCGACTCAGAACCATTTGAATGTCCTTTGAACTAAGAATTCGAAATTAGAAAAGTTTTGTTTTTCAGCAGCCTGCTAGGTTCGATTAAGGGTCATTCCGATGCTGAACTTCTGGAGATTAAAAGAATTTCACCGAATGTGTTTGCGCTAATTGATAGCGAACGCAAGCAAGCAGGCGCACCACTAGAGCCTGCAAGAGAAGCTTTCTTAACCACATGCAGAACCGTAGATATTCGATGCTTCGCAACTGAACGCCGGGCAACTGAAAATTACTTTACGGACCGTGCGGTCAAGAAAGTTTTTGGCTCAACGTTCAGAGCACTCAATGAGTTTGAAGCACTAAAGGAAACTAATCCTCGATGGAGCAAAAGAGAAAATTGGCGGATCGCCGCCGAAATGACCTTGGAAGAGTTAAACGATACTGACATACACGAAGTTTTCACTGCACTAGCTACTTCCTAATCCTGTAATGGTGGCTTCGAATATTGATTTATCCGCTGCTGTTTCAGTGCCGCTTGGTTTTACTCACGACCCTTCAGGTTACATCTGGCGCGCTGAATCCGGTCTTGTAGTGAAGACTCCATATGTTGGTCCTTTTGGAATAGAATAAGTTCGTGAAGCGTCTATTAGCAATTTCATTGGCTCTCGTGTTTCCACTCCTTACAACTGCGGAGCAGAAGCCGCGGCGCCAGCGTAACCGACCGCCAACAATCGATTCGTTTACTTCATCATCGACGACACTTCGCGTCTGTACGTTCCACCCTGAGTTATACGATAAACCCGAAGTGAACCTGCTTGTTAACGCTACCGATCCCGATGGCGACGCGCTGCAGTACGAGTACTCAACGACCGGAGGTTCGATTTTAGGTAAAGGTAAATCTGTTATCTGGGATTTGAGTAATGCGCTACAGCAAGCGCATGACGTTCGCGTAAAGGTCACAGATGGAAGGGGAGGAAAAGTGGAGGCTGCATTGACAGTTAATATGGTTGATGGCGGCAGTTGTGATCCGCCGCCTCCGCCGTGTCCGGTGATCAAAGTGTCATGTCCCGAAGAGCTGGAAAAATCGAAGCCATTCGCATTTTCTGTACTCATCGAAGGCAAGCAGCAATACCAAACACCATCTTTCCGTTGGAAGCTTAACGCCGGACGAATCGTCAAGGGTCAATACGAGCGTAAAATGGAAGCCACCACAACTGGCGCAGATGGTTTCGAAGAAATCACGGCAACTGTAGACGTTGGCGGGTTCGATCCGTCTTGCTTTACGACTGTAAGCTGCTCGACCAAAATCATTTGGTAATCCTTCACTAACGCAGCACACCTTAAACCAAACGAAGATCTTACAGATTGAGAAAGATCGAAGCAGTCGCAGAGCGCGCCCGCTGTGATGCGAGATGCTAATTGCTTGTGGTCCAAGAGACGCAACTGTAGGGGCGGCCCTCCGTCGCCGCCCGTGCCACGTCAACTCATGCTCCGAACGACAGGCGGCCACGGAGGGGCGCCCCTACACTTGTTTGCCAGCGTTCATGCATTGCGCCAAACAAATAGCTATCTGAATCGATCCGAAACTGATTGAGATCGCGGGGATCTTGTCTGTAATCACCGCGATTCAATCCATGATCTGCTGAATTCAATATTGAATTCGGCAACTACATGACAGGTCGGATCCCATTCAAATCAGGAGGACCGAAATTCAATCTGCTATTTCGTCGAATGCAGACAAGATGAATCCCATTCAAGACAGTACTGGGCCAGTTCAAGACATTGTGGCTCCGATTCAATGCATTTCGCCTGCGAAGCGGGCTAAGAGGATCATTCCGGTGTTCGACGCTAAAAATTTTGGAAATACAGAAACTTCGACTACTCTGGGCCAGTCTATGGCGCACGAGCTTTACAACCAGCTCAGCAAATACCTCGACGCCTCATATCGACGCACGAAGAATTATCAGCAAGAGGTCGATTTCATCCTCCGACGAATCGGCGCGGGCAGAAAGATTTTAATCGATGTTGCGTGTGGGAGTGGCGGGCATAGTGAACTGCTTAGCAAAGCAGGTTTTGAGGTGTATGCGGTTGATCTCAACGACGGCATGCTTCGGTTAGTGAAGAAGAACCTTCCTAAGGCCAGGGTTTTCAAACAGGACATGCGCGACCTAGAGGTGCCAGTACAAGCCGACGTACTGATCTGCATGTACAACTCGATCAACTACAACTATTCATACGCTGAACTCGCTCGTACGCTGAAGCGCTTCTACGATCATCTCAAACCCGGCGGCGTCCTCATCTTCGATACGGCGTTTATGAAACACACATGGAAGCCAGGACCGTTCAGCGTCGAAACGATATCGACACCAAAATTCGAAGTAGCGCGAGTCAACAAGTCTTACAAAACGAGATCGTTTGGAATCGTCGAGATCGTCTTCGTCATTTTTGAAAAAGGGCGAAAGAAAATCATCGAGACGCAGAACAAGATCTTCCTCCCCGATCGCGATCGCATCGTCACACTGATGAAGCAGGTAGGATTCAAGACGAGAGTGTACTTCGACTTTTCGGATACAAAGCGCAGCGGAACTGTCAGCGTTTTTGTCGGACGTAAAGAATAAGCCACGGATTTCATTCACGGATTTTTCCTAAATCGGTGTATGAAATCCGTGTAATCCGTGGCTAAATTTGCTACGCTTGCACCACCCCCGGCTCCCCCGCAACTCAAGGCGCGACGATGAGCACGGCTACCAACGTACCACGCACGATTCTCGTTGTTGATGATTTTGACGATACTCGTCTGATGCTGCGCACGTGGCTGGAGCGCAGAGGGTTTCGTGTGGTCGAGGCGGAAAACGGAATTCAGGCGATCAACCAGGCCGAGACTGAAGCGCCCGACCTGATCATAATGGACATGCAGATGCCGGAGCTCGACGGCCTCTCCGCCACGCGGCGCATCCGGAAGTCGCTCGACTCCGTGCCGATTCTGGCTGTTTCGGCGTACGGCGCCGACCAGTTTCGCGAACAGGCGCTCGCCGCCGGCTGCAACGAATACGTCTCGACGCCGTTTGAGCCGGCCACACTCGAAGGAATAATTCGCTCACTGGTCCAGCGTTAAGTATAATCTCGCCCATGTTTCGAACAATCTTGTTCCCACTGTTGCTCCTCCTGCTGACCCAATCTGTGTCTGCGCAGTGCACGAAGAAAATGAGTGAGCTGCCCGCCGCGCCAGAGCTGCTCGGCTTTCGTCTCGGCATGACAAGAGAACAGATCAAGGCCCGCATTCCGCAAACAAAGTTTGGTGGCGCGGATCATTTTGGTGTGGCAAAGACCACGATCAATCCGTACTTCGATGAAACGATCGACAAGTCGAAGCTTGAAAGCGTGCGCAGCATCTCGCTCGATCTCGTCGATGAAAAGCTCACTTCGATTTGGATTGGCTTCGACGATACGTTTAAGGTCCACACCGCGGACGAGTTTGTAAAGCTGATCTCGCAATCGCTACAACTCGACGGCAGTTGGTTGTACAAATCCAGAGGACAGCAATTGCGTTGCGCTGACTTTCAGCTAACCGTGACGACGGTCGCAGGTGGACCAAGCTTTCGTCTAGTGGATATTGCCGCAGAGGATCTCATCGCCGCACGAAGGCAAGCCAAAGAAGAACAAGATTCACTCGCCGAAGCGGGCGGCGGCGGCGCGACCGAAACCACCGAGCCCGTGGAGATCATCGCTGACAGCAAGTCTAAAACTTACTATCCCAACGGCTGCCTGCCGGCAAAGGAGATTTCCAACAAGATAACTTTCAAGACCATAGCGGAAGCAGAAAAAGCCGGCTTCAAAGTAGCGAAGAACTGTCACTGACAAACAACAGGAGAACACAACCATGTGGAAAGAATTCAAAGAGTTCATCGCTCGGGGAAATGTGATCGACCTGGCAGTTGCAGTAGTCATCGGCGCAGCCTTCGGAAAGATCATCACGTCGCTGGTAGAAGGCATTATCATGCCGCCGATCGGGTTGGCTCTCGGTAAAGTCGATTTTACCAGCCTATTCATCGACCTGTCCGGACAGCGTCCGTTATCACTAGCAGACGCAAAGGCGAAAGGACTACCGGTGATTGCGTACGGTGCGCTGATCAACGATATCATTAACTTTCTGATCATCGCGTTCGTGATATTTTTGATCGTAAAAGCCGTCAATCGCCTGCGTGCTGCTCCGCCACCGCCGCCAAACACGAAAGATTGTCCGTTGTGCCTGACTGCGATTCCACTGGCCGCGCGTCGCTGCCCAGCGTGTTGTGCAGATCTCGCTTAAGATTTATTTCTCACGCAGCGGCGCAACGGCGCGGCGGCATTTGTTGTACCGTTGCGCCGCTGCGTGAGAAATCTTTCTGCTAAAATCCTAACCCATGCGCGAGTGTCCACGTTGTGAGGTTTGCTACGAAGACGACGTAGAGATCTGCCCAGAGGACCAGGCAAACACGAAACACACGCTGCCTGGTGGGCGACTACTCGCCTCGAGATATCAGCTCGAGAAACGTCTTGGACGCGGAGCGATGGGCCAGGTCTATCTCGCCCGGGATCAAAACCTGCTCACGCGTCAGGTCGCAGTAAAAACCGTTCGACCGGACATTCTCAACGACGAAGATCTGCAGGAAGGTGAAGCCATCGCGCGCTTCGAGCGTGAAGCGCGCGCGGCGGCGTCGATTCGTCATCCCAATGTTGTTGACGTCACCGATTTCGGCAAGAGTGCAGACGGCGTGTTTTTTCTCGTGATGGAATACGTGCAAGGTGAAACTCTCTATCACCTGCTGCGACGCGAAGGCACTGTGAATCCGCAGCGAGCAGCGACGATCATGCAACAGGTCGTCGCGGGAGTCGAAGCCGCGCACGACGCCGGAATTCTGCACCGCGATCTAAAGCCGGCAAACATTTTTCTGATGCAGCAGAAGCGTAAGACGGGTGGTGAAGACGGATTTGTGAAAGTCGGTGACTTCGGTCTCGCAAAGATCGTTCACGCCGATCGATCTGAAGTCACGTCAGCAAGTGGACCAGCGTCACAGGGAATTATCGGCACGCCTGAATACATGGCGCCGGAACAGATGCAGCCCGAGATGCAACTCGATGCGCGCGCCGACATCTACGCGCTCGGCACGATTGCATATCACATGCTCGGC
>JGI12363J15224_100040_pt1 | contig 28525 bp, 35 predicted proteins | sample ForSoiNitrogNN91_FD_15224 | JGI IMG/M metagenome (IMG submission 15224)
TTTGAGGGGCAACTGCGCCACCGGCGCAGTTGCTTTCAGGCCCAAAAAAAGCGCCAGCCGAGTGCTATGGCCTCGGCTGGCGCGGGTCGTTCTCAGGAGGTTGTTATGCTGTAACGGGATCGATTTCGGAACGTCCGGCGCGGATGATTTGATCGGCGGCGCGGAAGATTTTTTGGGCGCTCTTTTCGGGGATCGCTTCCGCGTCAAGACCGTTCCCTCGGCGCACCCAATTTTGAATATACCCTCTGCAAAACTCTGCCCCCTCAAGCCCCAAAGATTCACAACAAAGAAGCGCCACGGATTCCGCTTCGACCTCGCGCAGACTTCGCGGCGTCGTCTCAGCATCGGCGAAATCTGCCTCGGTGGTATGGCCTAAGATCACGTGACCGAGTTCGTGAAAAAGTGTCTTGTATGGCAGTTGCGCAAGCGGGTTAATTGCGACCTGACGCTTGCGGGCAAACCCTTGCACATTCCCGTCCGTGTGATCGAATGGAATGCACTCAATACTCAGCGCAGCAATGGCTCTCTCTGCGTCCCATTCGGGGAGCGTAATCGGTTCAAGTTCCTGTCCGTCGGTCTGGCTCAGAACGAACCAGCGCGCCTTGTAGACAAAGCTGGTAAAGGTGTGTTCTTCGTCTGAATCATCCTCGCGACGTTTGCACGTAATCGGCATGCACAAAGTGAGCGCACGTTCGCCCCGCTTGACGAAACGGCCTAAGTCTTTCCACTTCGGGAAAGTATTAATTGGGCCGGGCTGTAATCCGCGCATCTGACATTGCACGACGGCAAGAATTTGATTGCCTACGGAAAACTGGTGAAAGGCGTTATATGCTTTCATGATCAGACCTGGCTTAGTAACGGCTTCGATAAGTAGGGCGGACCACTTAGGGATTGCGGGTGATTGGGTGACGTAATTTTTCATTTGTCGCGTGCTCCTTTTCGGGTGACTTTTTCGAGCTAAGTTCGCCCTTGCAGTCGATCCCGAAAACCAGCAGGGCGCAGTGCAGCGGAGCACTCAAAGGGGAGCGTAGAGTTGTGCGGATAGGCTGTCGCTTACAACGGAAGAAAGAGGGAGGATGGATTTAGCGACTTGGTAGCGACGGTAGTTTCTGGAATGCGATCTACTGGTAAACCTACCAACCTAAAGAGTCAGTTCATCGTCTACGATTCTCTCCAGAGGAATGTCTGCGGCGCGGGAATACGCAAGCAGCACAAACAGGGGTGGTTCGTTTTTATCTAATTCATATCTTGAGATGTCGCTGTACGCGTGGACGCCTAAGACCTTCGCAAGTTTAGGTTGAGATAATCCTAAGCTATGGCGGATCTGCAAGAGCTTTTCAGCAAGATGTTTTGGACGTGGTCGCGCGTATCCCATGTTAGCTACACACTACGGATAATCGAGCACTTGCGGATTGTGTAACGCGTCCGCAAACTCCGTTATAAAGTCCTCTGCCTGTTTCCTGTCTTTGAACCTGAAAGCCTCAGTCGCATCGTTGGTGAAAAATTCGGGAACGCCGCGTATGTAACCCTCAAACGTGACAACCATCACGCCTTCGGTGGTGCCGATCCCTGCTCCCGCTTTATGGATCTCAACCATTCGCTCCATCATGTCTCTGCGTTGCCCGCTGAATGTGGCCAGGTCGATGTCAATGCTTTCGTCTGAAAGGTCGCCGACCAAGAAATCTTGAGCCCTGTTGCCGACCATAGCAACCAAGTAAATATCCTCAATTCCGATCTCTGTGTTATCAGGCAAATCTGCTAACCAATCGATCAGTTTTTCTCTCGTGCTTGGCATAAGTGTTCTCACAAACTGTGTAATAACTGCCGGCGCAAATCATCTATCCTGTTCTGTATCCTGACGCGCCGCTGCTGTAGTAAAAGATCCGTTACACGTTTTGGTCTTTTCCAGTTTTCAGGAAACTTCAATTCACGAGTGTCATCAGCCAATACATTCATAGAGACGCGGACCAGCTCTGAGTATTTCAGCAATGTCATTAAGTCCGGCTCGCGGTTGCCGCGCTCGTATTCGGAAATCCGAGCGACGCCTTTATCAAATTCCAATAGCTTCGCCAGTTGCGACTGACTCGCTTCCAGCTTGAACCGGATTGCGAGTAGTTTTTCACCAAGACGTTTAGGCTTTTTTCGCCCTCTTTGGCCCACGGCTCTCTCCTTTTTCAATCAGGTCAAGCTCCTTAATCAGAGCATCACGGAATCTTGTGAGCACGTCGATCAGCAAATTGATTTTTTGCAAACTGCGTCGCCTGGCTTGTTTAGTGCCTAGAAAAAATTCGAGTTGTATGCGGCGACGACAATCAGCGATCGTGAGCATGTAGTGGCCCCACTTATACTCTCCACCTCGGCTTGATTCGACCTCGGTGAAAATGTAGGACGTGTGACCCGTCGAAATCGGATTCAGGAATACTCTTTTCCGGTGAGAGAATCTGGACATAAGTGACCTTTCCATAAGGTGATATGCGGTTTTCGCATATCGCTAGACGTAGCCGTATAAATGCTTCCGTGAAGAAAGCTACCTACCTGGCCCAGCGAAAGAGACTCCTCGCCCTCTTACGCGAAACGAGGACTAAAGCAGGTCTAACTCAGGCGGAACTTGCCTCACGTTTACATCGAGATCAAACCTTCGTTTCCAAATACGAAACTGGCGAGCGGCGTTTAGACATCTTGGAATTGCGAGATGTGTGCCGTGCTCTCAGCGTAGACTTCAAAGACTTTGTCCGCGCCTTGGACGCTGAATTGCGATAGCCGGGCGTTGTTGAGCACGCCTATAGTCAGCTTCCAATGTTTACGGCTGGCAATGATATGCGATCTTCGCATATCGATCAAGACTTTCATATAAAGTGCGCGGTGAAAAAGAATATCCGCCTCAATCAGCAAAAGAAGCTGCTCGTTTTATTGCGCGGGATAAGAATTGATGCGGGGCTGACACAGAGCGAGCTTGCATCACGTCTCGCCCGAGATCAAACCTTTGTATCGAAATACGAGAGCGGGGAGCGGAGGTTGGACATCCTAGAGCTGCGCGAGGTGTGTCAGGCAATTGGCACTGACTTCGTCACGTTTATCCGTAGACTCGATACAGACCTACCTTCCTAGAAACCTGCTTCGGCGCGAGGTACAGCGGTGTTCTATGAGCCTGCATGGGATTCCGAGCGAATTCTTAATCGGGCTACCGGGAAATGCTCCGTTTCATAGCGGTACTGTTTAGGTCGCCATGACGGAGTCAGACGGCTATCTCCCACCCATTTTGGGCTTGACAAGCAAGCGACACAATCATATTGTTGTGTTGCATGCTCCCTCCATTTGATAGCGAAGGTAACCTGCCGCCGGGAATCCACGAAGCGTCATGGGCCGAGCTTGAGGTCGCATTCGCGACTAATGCTCACCGCCGGCGGCTCCTGGCGGGTTTCAAGGCCGTAGCTATGAATTTGGCGGAATGTGGCTGTGAACGAGTTTATCTTGACGGGAGTTTTGTTACTAGTGAACCCGTGCCTGCTGATTTCGACGGAGCTTGGGAGTTATCGGGCGTGGATTTGCGTAAGTTGCTTTCGTCAGAGCCTCTCCTGTTTGATTTTACAAACAGACGGGCTGCTCAAAAGGCGAAATACCTGGGTGAAATGTTTCCAGCCGATGTCCGAGAGGCTTCGAGCGGTAGAACGTTTATCGACTTCTTTCAGCAGGACAAAACCACTGGCCTTTCTAAGGGCATCGTGGCTATTCAACTCAGGACAATAAAATGATCAAAAATGATCGACAGTACAAGATTACTAAGAGTCAAGCTGAAAGATTTAGAAGCGCCGCTTCTGAAATAAAGGAAAAACTCACACATCCAGTGGGAGAAGACGAATCGCTAAAGCTACAGTTGCAACTGTCCGCATTGGAAGCTCAGCTTGGCGACCTTGAAACTGATCTCCGTTCATACGAAAGCTTACAAGAAAACCGGAATGAATCAATGGAAATTACTTCCCTTAACGAACTTCCATCTGTACTCGTTAAGGCGCGAATTGCTAGTAGGCTTAGTCAAAAACAGCTCGCCGAAAAGCTTGGTCTAAAAGAACAGCAGATTCAGCGATATGAAGCAACCGACTATGCAGGTGCAAACCTTTCTAGAATTGATCAGATCGTTCAGGCACTGGGCGTCAAATTACGAAAGCAACTGTTCATACCAGAAGTAGCCGTAACGCCAGATCATTTGTTCAAGAAATTAGGACAGGTGGGTTTCAGCAAGGAGTTTGTCAAGGAGCGCTTGATCTCGCGGAAACTCCGAGCTCATCTAGCCAGTGGCACAGCTATCGATTGTCTTGATGGATTGGTTTTTCAAAACGTGGCAAATATCTCTCGAGTCTTTAACTGGGAGCCAAGTGCGTTTCTTTCAAACATGCCGTTGGAGTTGGATTATTCTGTTGTTTCGCAGACTCGCTTTAAGATGCCCGCGTCCGCGAATAGTCTTCGCGCATCAGCCTATACAGTATACGCACACTATTTAGCGCTCCTGATGATTCAGGCTACGCCTGATATGGGAGTGAAACCCATTCCATGCTCATGGAGACAGGTAAGAGCACAAGTCCTTGGCACTTTCGGTGAGATATCGTTGCTCAATTTAGTCAAATATGTTTGGAGTTTGGGTGTAGTTATATTGCCTCTTAAGGACAGCGGACAGTTTCATGCAGCAACCTGGCGGGTTAGGGGCAGAAACGTGATTGTAATCAAGCAGAAGTCCTCATCCGAAGCCAGATGGATAATTGACCTGCTACACGATTTATGGCATGCGGCTCAGAGTCCCGAGCTGGCGCAGCACGGGATTGTTGAAGAGCTTCCGCCTTATAACGACGAAGAGCAACTCATGCAGGAGGAAGCTGCAAACGATTTTGCAGCAGATGTGGTTTTCAATGGGAAGTCGACGGATCTAGCCGAAGAATGTGCCATAGAATGCAACAAGCGTCTGGAGTGGCTGAAATCAGCGGTGCTGAAGGTCGCTAAGAGACATGATATCAGGGTTGACCTGTTAGCCAATTACTTGGCATATCGCTTAGAGCAGGAAGGGCAAAACTGGTGGGCCACCGCTACTAAGCTTCAGAGAGCTGATGTTGATCCATGGCAACAAGTTCGAGATTTTGTGATCGGTAAAATAAAGTGGGAAGCTTTAGGCGGAGGAGACAGGGAATTACTCGCCCAGGCGTTGGAAACAGGGGAGTTTTCAAATGAAGATCGATGATCATGCTCCACAACAGTCGGAGTTGTTTAGTCTCAAGGAAACAAGCGAAATAATAGAGTCGGTTCATGATCTAACGGCGGATGATGTGGAGCGGAAGAAAAAGAAGCGGCCGAAGCTTCTCGGAATTGTTTGTGGTCGATCTGATTGTAAGCGTGAACTTCATTGCTTCAATGATAAGCAAAGCGCAAGAATCAGAACGCAATCAGAGCGACGAACTGCGGACGGGACTTGTAGAGATTGTGGCGTCAAGCTTGCCGACTTCGACAAGGTACGCGTACGAGATTTGAGAACTGTCACGGCAAAATTTGACTGTTTTCAAAGAGAGTGGATTCGTCATTTCTTTTTCCATGTACCGATTACACCGCGAATTGAAAAATACGCGCGACAGCACGGCGCTAAGGGTTTATCGAAGATTCTTGAGGATCAGTTAACCAAAAAGAAAATGCTGCGGTATATGAAAGCACTTGATTTCAACCAGACTGCAATGTTGGACGGTACCATTGTTCATTGGGCCAGACATGCAACGGCTTCTTGTTGTAGGGCATGCATGAAGTATTGGCATGGCGTTCCGCTGGACCGGGAATTGACGACGGAGGATGTAAAGTATTTTAGGGATTTAGGAATGCGTTATATCTTACTGCGAATACCCGATCTTGAGCCTGCAGCAGTGGGTGCTCATCTCGGATCTTATTCAGCAGATAATGTTTCAAGATCCCTTTGATTTGTTCTATGCCAATACTAAGCAAAAAAGAGATAGAGAACAGAATTGCCAAGGGCGAGCTAGTAAAGGAGCCAAGGCGTGATGCGAAGAAAAACCCACTAGTTGAAACTGCAAGTTATGACTTATCGGTTGGCACGATTCTTTGGAAGGATCGAGATTCCGGCGAGGTTAAACAATTAGATTTCGATAGCACCAAAGACGACTTCTCACAACCCTTCATGAGTCTCCAACCCGGTCAGATGGTTCTAGTCATTACAAAAGAAGATCTGATCATGCCGCTGGATGTTTGTGGGACTGTTTATTCTCGAAATCGTCTGCAGAAAGAAAACATTCTTGCGCTTAACGCTGGACACGTTGATCCTGGCTATGAAGGTCCGATTATTATTCGCCTGATCAATTTGTCTTCGTTGCCTTGGAATTTGAAGCTAGGCCAACCGGTCTTTACAACTGTCTTTCATAACGTTGATCCGAGGGGAGAGACAAAGGATACGCGTACGAGGCTAGATACATTAGAGGATGCGCGGAAAACCATTGCGGAGGCTTATGCAAATCCTTTTCATGACTCGTATAAAGAGCAAATTGATCGCCAACTAGGTCAATACTACCTGCAGAAGGAGGCTGATCTACGAGAAAAGTTCTCAAAGGAGTTTTTCCGAAGAGACCAAGTTTATTTGTTTGCGTCTGTTATCCTTGGAACATTGTTCGCAATTGTGGTGGCTGTACCCAAGATTCCCTGGAGGGATATGGGGGACTATGTGAAAGCAAACCGGCTTAACATAGTGCTCATCGTCCTAGGCATAGCGCTTATTGAAGCATGTATCATTCTGATATTTTTTAAGGGTTGGCGGTGGGTGAGACGGTATCGGAAAAAACGGAAGCGGCGATCGAACCGCCCCACTTAAATTGGGTTAATGACAAAATCGACGCAAATCGAAACCAAAACGTTCTCCGCAACAATGCGAAGAAAAGGTATCGATCTGGAGAACAAACGAGTCCTAATTACAAACTACAAACATACGACTCAGTCCGAGGATTTTACGGTTCCGTATAATTGCGGCGGATTCGGTCGTATACATCATTTTCGACGAAATCAACCCGCACCATGGCCCAGTAATTCCCTGCCATTGGAGCCAGCCGCAAAGTCTCTCAACTTACCCGAGAGCGATTTAGTTCGCGCACAAGTGTTTCAAAATGCGATCTGCAGTTGGAGATGCTGGTATTGCTTTGTTGATTTTGAGTCGCTTTCGGGTAATCGCAATTTTTCAGAGTACAAATCGGCGGCTGAACTGATTGAGCTTTATCTTAATGAAACGAATCGAGCGCACATTATCGATCTCTCAGGAGGTCAACCAGATCTTGTACCTGAATGGAGTTTATGGTTTGTGCAGGAGTTGAGACGAAGAAAGTTGGGGGATAAGATCTTTCTGTGGACGGACGACAATCTAAGTAACGATTATCTGTGGCGGTATCTAACACCGAACCAACTAAGAGAATTAGTTGAGTTCCCGAATTATGCGCGTGTGGGTTGCTTCAAAGGATTCGACTCTGAGTCATTCTCCTTCAATACTATGGCCGAACCAGCGGCATTTGACGAACAATTTAAGATCATGAAGCGACTCGTGGACACTGGGTTTGATGTATACGGTTATACGACGTTTACAACACCGACCGCCGACGGCATAGCGAAGAAAATATCAGAGTTTGTAAATCGTCTGCAGGAACAGGTACATCCGAATTTTCCGCTACGAACCGTTCCGCTCTGCATTGGTGAATACACTCCGACTAAGGCACGGATTGGGCCAGCCCAAGCTCGCGCTCTGGAGTTGCAGCAAATCGCTGTTGAGGCTTGGAACTCTGAACTCTCTAGCAGATTCTCGCTGGAAGTTCGGCAAAAGAAAGTAACTGAACACCGATTAAGGTAACGAGTGAACTTATTGGATCAACTAAGTGACCATCCTGTACTCAATTCGTATTATCGTGAGCAGTTGAGCAACTTGGTTTTGGATAAGCTGCGAACCTCAGCAATGGAATTCGGGACGTTAGTTGCGAATGCTGAGGGAGCGTATCCGACTGACATTTTGACAGTGCTAAAGGAGCTGGAGGCAGATAATAAAGTATTAGAGGCGGATGGCCTCTGGTTCTTGCATAATCAGCAGAATCAACTGCTAGTTAGGCAAGTCGCCGCGGACGTTATGATCCAACAGTCGGAAGGTGATCTGCCCGAACCACACCCATTGGATTTTGACTGGCGATTCACTGATGACACTTTGGCTTTATTAGAAAGAATTCTTGACACGAAATGTGGCGAGGGAGCGATTCTCGGAGCGCCAACTTTGTATAAAAGCCTCAGTGATATAGGCGCAGCCGTTTCGCTGTTCGACAAAAATCCGGCGATGATCGACTACTTGAAGAGCGCGGGATATGTGTCGGTAACCGAAGTCGACCTCGTTCATCCTATACAATTCTCAAGGAGGTTTCAGTGGGCGCTTGCAGATCCCCCATGGTACAACGAGCATTACACGGGATTCTTAAATTCCGCATCGAAGCTTCTTCTGCCTCATGGCAAATTGTTTTTGAGCGTGTTACCACGGCTTACACGCCCCTCAGCCGCAGACGATCGTTTCCGCATGATGGAAGAGGCTCACAAAATCGGATTCGATTTGGTTGATATTTCGCCGGCAGCTCTTGCTTATACTTCACCACCTTTCGAAATTGCGGCACTACGCGAAGCTGGCTTCGTATTGGGTAACTGGCGGAAAGGGGATCTCTTCGTTTTTGTTCTTTCCGGCGATCGGCGCCATGAAGATTGCACGCCTTTGGAGGCTCACGAGGCTCACTGGAACACAATACACCTCGGAACAACGATTATTAGAGTCAGACTTGTACCCACAACCAATTCTGTTGCTTTTACATATAGGTCTGCATCGTCGACAGGAAGTTCGCGCTTACAGTCGGTATCCCGTCGGTCCCCGGCCAGATTAGATGCGAACGTGTGGAACTCTCGTAATATTGCGTTAGTCGTGTCAAGGCCGGATGTTTTGGGTCATTCATTAACTTCGATAGCGGATGGGAGTACACCAACTGAGGTGCTGAATAGGATGAGCTTGACCTATCAATTAGACGGCTCTGACGCGGCGCAACTTCGTGAGGTGGTGGAGTTGTTATTGCAAGACGCCGGGCTACAATGGAACTAACGGAGGGGCGTGTTAGCTGGAAAGTCAACTTGTTGGACCGATTATCTGATCGGTGCAACGGGACTCCGTTCGCTGGTGCGTGCGAGAACAGCGACAGCGGGATTCATCTGGCTGTTTTTGTTGAGCCGTACCTAGAGTATTTGCTCCAAGGCAAAAAAACGATCGAATCTCGGTTCAGCATAAATCGACAGGCCCCTTTTGGGCAGGTTCACGTCGGAGACATACTTGTTATCAAGAAGGCTGCCGGACCAGTATGCGGGTTATGCAGGGTGACAAATGTCTGGTTCTATCGATTGGATCCCAGTACCTGGTCGGAAATAATCAAGCATGCCGAAGCCTTATGTATGGATAGTTCCCCGTTCTGGGAAAAGAAAGCGGCAGCATCATTTGCCACGTTGATGGAAGTACAGGACGTACAGCGGATTCCGGAATTCGAAATTGACAAGACCGATCCCCGTAGTTGGGTCATAGTGCGACCATCGGTGGCATGTAAGCAACAATCATTTTTGTGAGAAGCATAATCATATTCAGTGGATTGCCAGAGACGGGCAAGACAACGCTATCTCGCCGACTTGCGCTGGAACTTGGATGTAAATTCGTCAGCTTTGGTGATTTCGTTAGACAAGAAGCCGCAAGACAAGGAATCGTCAATCCAACCCGGCAAGACCTTCAGGATCTCGGTCAACAATTAGTCAAAACTAGCCCCGAGCGCTTTTGCCAAAGAGTTCTAGAGAGTGTCAAATTTACTCCAGGGGAAGCTCTGGTGATGGATGGTCTGCGCCACAAAAAGGTGCTAGACGTACTCTCTCAGATAACGCACAACCAACCGATAAAGCTCATCTACTTAACTGCTTCGGCGGAGATCAGACGAAGACGTTGCCCACAGGATATTGATTTGGCTTCTGTCGATTCACATGAGGTTGAATCGAGGAGTGAAACGGAAATTAAACCCTTGGCGGATCTTGTTATTGACACTCACAATCAAATCAATGCGGTAGAATCCATTTCAGATTGGGTTCGCTCCGATTCTGCTTTTAGGGGCGAAGCGAAAGAACATGTATCTTAGTGCTTACGCACTTTCCCGTATAACCTAATCCAGTTAGCTCTTAGAGTGTAAGGTGAGCGAACAGCATCCTCTAATCTCACTCGCAGTGTTGTTCTCCTCATCTTGGCAAAAATCAGACAAGGATCGGGGCTCAATCCTTCCATGTATCGCCAAACTCAGGATAATCTTTCGATTCGATTTGAAGGATAGCACTCTCGCGAATGGAGGCCGAACCTGCGTACGCTGACGAGCTCATCAGCGTTTGAGGTAGATTTCTCGATTGACGTTGACTGTGGGAAGTACCACATTTTATTTTTAGAGTAAGCGAGCGCCGTAAATGGCCATTAAAATTTGGAGTTTTGCTTATGCCGTTTGATTTGTCGCAGCTGTTAGTGATTGGTGTGTCTGCTAGAGCGCTATTCGATTTGGATTTAGAAGATCAACTGTTTAGGCGCGAAGGCCTGCAGGCATACATCCAATATCAGATCGAACATGAGAATGAAGTCCTGGGTCCCGGTGCAGCCTTTCCGTTGATTGGAGCGATCCTTCGTCTCAACAGTCTAGTCCCTGAGAAGCGGAAAGCGGAGGTGATTATAATGTCCCGCAATAGCGGCGATACTAGTCTCCGGGTATTCAACTCGTTGAAACATCATGGCCTAGACATCACCCGCGCAGCACTCGCAGGCGGTGCTCCGCTCGCACGGTATCTTCAGGCATATGAGGTGGACCTTTTTCTTTCGTGCGATGAAACAGACGTTCAGTCTGCAGTTGACGCAGGTTTCGCCGCTGCACTGATTTATCCGCCACCTACCGATTACTCATCAGCTCTTGATGCGATACATATAGCCTTTGATGGAGATGCGGTACTGTTCTCCGAAGAATCCGAACGAATATATCAGGAGGAGGGACTGGAGGCGTTCTTGAGGCATGAAACTGAGAATGCTCTCAAACCCCTCCCAGATGGACCTTTCGCGAAATTACTGCGCACATTGTCCGTAATTCAGAATGAAACGGATCCCTCGAAGCCACCGATTCGAGTCGCCTTGGTAACAGCTCGTAACGCGCCGGCGCATGAAAGGGCGATACGAACCCTGCGTGCTTGGAGAGTTCGAGTCGACGAAGCGCACTTCTTAGGTGGAATACCGAAGGCGCAGGTATTGCGCGCATTTGGCGCTCACATGTTCTTCGATGATCAGCATTCGCATGTTGAACCTGCTTCTAGGCTCGTTCCATCCGCACGAGTTCCGTACCGAACTCGAATCATAGATGAGCACGAAATCAACAAACGCCCAAAAGCTGTATCGTCCGAATTGACATCAGAGTCTTCCAAGACGGGCGAGGATCTTCTGAATTAGCGATACTCATCGATTCGCCTCGCCATTGGTGTGGTGTCGCTATTTTGCAAATAGTTTCGGAACGGACTCGAAAGTAGAGGGTAAATTGACCTCACAAAAATGGCGCTTTGATCAGTTGGAGCTTCTTGCTGGAGACGATTGGATCTGGCAGCTTCACGAAAACCAATCATATCTCGGACGCATGATTTTGCGCCTCCGACGTGAGACGACGCATTCACTTGCAACTTGTACGAGAGAAGAGTGGGATTCATTACAAACACACCTGCGTGCCTATGAGACATTCTTATCTCGCCTCTTTTCACCAGATCGATATAATTACTGCCAACTCGGAAACATCTACGAACAATTGCATGTGCATGCAATTCCTAGATATAGGAGTTTGCGATCCTGGTGTTCATACGAGTTTCATGATCGGCGTTGGGGACGTAACTGGCCTCCTGCGCCGGTCAGCCCTCTTACACAAGAGGCGACCTATCAGTTCGCAAAATGGCTTCAGACGCGAATTGCGGAGGATTCGTCAGTGCAACTAATTCTGGAAAGGAGAAGTTGATGTCTTTTCCGAACTCAACTCACGGTGACGGGGAAAGCGGCGTTGTGGAGTGTTCCGCTAAGACTTACACTTGGCCTGATTTATACGCCCGGCTCAGAGCGGGCGTCACCGGACATGCGTTGCACATTGATTTCATTCGACACGCTCAGAGCGTAGCCAATTCTCGTGGCTTGGTTGCTGGCAGGTGGGATGCTGACCTGTCCGTACTCGGGCGACTACAAGCGTGGCGCTTGGGCTTCGCTTTAAGGAATGCTCCTTACGAGTTTGTTTGGTCATCTTCACTCTCGCGAACTACTGCAACCCTCCGATACGCAGCGTGGATTCGGCGAATTTCATCGAGACCAATTTGCAGGGATGCGAGATTGGACGAGCGATGTTTGGGAGAACTCGAACGTCAACAGAGTCGATTCATACCTGCATACGCTCAGGGCGATCTGAGATACGCACCGCCGGGCGGCGAGAGTTACCTGGAGTTGACGCAGCGCGTCTTGTCATTTCTCGTTGATCTGCGCGAAACAATACAGGGCGAAGCGTCTATTCTGGTTGCGACTCATGTTGGACCTATGCGAATCATCGCAGGAATTCTGAATGGGATGACCGAACCGGCCGACGTTCTTCGTCTTAGCTTTCCGCATGCCCGACCATATCACTTTGAATTGCAAACACTCAACTGGCCAAGGTTCCTCAACGAAAAGGAGGTTATTAGTGACGAAGTCCCCCACAACCATACCTGGCACGGAACGGATATCGCAACCACAGTTTATACATAATTTCCACAGATATAAGGCTTTAGAAACAAGTTGGATTTACTCTCACAAATTCATGCTTTATCTCCGTACTCAATTGGCCGAAAAGCTGAGCAGCAACGTTGTAACGGTAGCAATTGCTGGCTCCTTCGGTCGATTAGAAGGTTCCGCAACTTCCGACGCCGATTACATTCTCATAGTTAAGGATACGAAGCTCGCAAAGGTGCGCCCCGATAAGGACCTCATAAATGCCGTAATAAAAAGATACGATGGAGTTTCGCCACCGAATAAGCGTGGTGTCTTCTCTCACGCACGTACGGTTCAACAACTGTTGGAATCAGCAGGGCGCGCTAACGAGAGCTATGATCTACTGGGTAAACGAATGCTGTTATTGTTGGAATCACGCGCTGCGTACCATGATCGCGCTTATGCAGACCTAATGAAGAAGGTGTTTTCGAAATACGCTGAATACTTAAAAAGCGACTCCGGTAAGGAATACGTTTTTCTGCTAAATGATTTGATTCGATACTTCCGTTTTATCTGTGTGAATTATCAAGCGTCATTTTGGCGGGAGAACGAGAAATGGGTCATAAGAAACCTCAAGCTACGACACAGTCGTGTGATTATGTACGCAGGACTTCTTTTCTTAATCGGTGAAGCAAGCAAGTATCATGAACAGGACAAGATATCGTTTGTTAGGGATCATCTGAAACTCACCCCGCTAGAGCGTCTCGGACTTGTGTATCAACAGAACAATGACCATAGCTTTTTCCGCTTGATTGGCCTTTATAACGTGTTTCTCTCACGATTGTCGGATAAACAATGGCGGAAAAATTTGAATGTGGATTACGACGAGCGCTATACCCTCTCGGAGTTTTCTGAGATGAAGGCAAATTCCGACGCGCTTGTTTCAGAACTCCTGCGATTCGTATTCGCCCGGCGTGGACAGTGGAGTGATAGGTTCTTTGAGTATCTGCTCTTTTAACGGCAGTCGGATAGCAGAGTTGCAATGGTCAACGTCGGTTACGAGCTTACGGTGGGGTGCAAATATTAATAGTCATAAATCCCGCTATAACCAAAAATGTCTAAAAGAACTTGGGTTGGAATATGTTGGTAGCAACTGTAGGCAAGTGGTAAGAGACTCTTAGTCGCAAGCTTCTGATGTAGCACATCTAATAAAGCCGCTAGGTAGACAACATCAGCCGCAGCATAAAAAACTTGTCTTTGACTAAGATTCTCAGACATCCAGTTCGATCTCTGCAACTCCCTACTCTTCTGTAGCGTTACGTTCAAATGTTCTTTCAGAAGCGATTGCAGTGTATGACCATTCTCTCTGTTTACATCCAAAAGCTTAGAAGCAATCTTAGTGCAAGCGATGTTCTGCGCTGTAACTTGCCACTGATACGACATGAAACGTAGATCAAACATAGCGTGATGGAAGATTTTACAGATCGAACTATCTTGCAACATCGATATCAATTTCGGCGGAGTCCCACTGATTTTTATTACGAGAATAGTTGTATTTGGAATGTAGATCTGGCAGGTCCCTATTATGTCTGTGCGCCAATTAAGTCCTGACGTTTCTATATCACACGAAACGTAGCTTGTGTGCTGAACCAGGTCGAAATACTGATCTGGAATATCACTCTCACACTCCGTTACCCTCATTGATTGGTCAGAGGAAGTGTGGACTGATGTTACAGGGCTATTGCTCACCATTGATATGATTTTGGTCTATTGAAACGGCCTTGGCAAGGCCGCCTTCTGTCATCGATCTAAATTCCCGCCGGACGAAATCGTAAAGCGTTCCGCCTCGAGCACAAATAAAGGTTGGAACAGGATCTCTGTCTTTGCTGTGATTATAGAGCGCTAAGATGGCCAAGTCATCGAAACGATAGGAACTGTACTGAGGTCCTGCAGACAAGAACCAAATTTCGATTTCAGCGGCTTGGGGATCGTTAGTATGGGCATTCCTTCGTAGATCCTTAAAGAACTGTTCCGTCTCTCTTATAGCGTCGTTAATGTAAGCTGGCGTCTTATTAAATCTGCGACTTAGTTCTGCCACCGTCTCCCCGTCATTTGGATCAGGAAGTACAATTCTGATTCTTGAACCTCTTCTGGCAGCGACGCTTTGCAGTTGCTGTATGTGCGTATTCCGCCACGTTCTTCCGTAAGCCAAGAAAATATCAAGATGCCTAACGGTTTGAAAATATGAGCCCCAATCGATATCCGAATGAAACGTATCCGTTATCTTAAGTAAGCCGGCATTCCTAATCTCAGAAGCTATTTGCGCTTTGGCTAGAATCTCATCGAGAAATGCTCTTTTTCCATATAGATCCCAAGCGGTCACCAGAATTCCCGTTGCGAGCAGTAGCTTCCCGACCTCACGTAGGGTGCCCTGAATTACATCATGGTCTTTCCACCATTCGCCATCTTCAGAGCAGTATATTAATAAAAAACCGACAGCTACGATCAGCAATGATATCGCAAGTGAGCGCAGGTTTACTCTTTCAATCAGAAGTGCGGCTTTGTCTTTAGTTGCCATTACAAAATTGAACACCTCTTTGAGGTTGTATGAGGACGAGCACCACAATTAGTACAGGCGAAACTTATAAAAGGCAACTCGTTACAATGGATCCTGGTCCTAACCACTACGGGAGTGGAGTCTTCGCGCTCGGCTATCAACCGCCGAAGGAGTTCGAGCAGCAACTAATGCCCGCGACAACTTCGCCCCTGCGACGATGAGTCTTTTCGGGGAATAAGGAGGGCTATCGACTCTTTGGTATTCTTTTAAAGACGAGGAGCGACCCGCAGACCGCTCCTCCGACCATCGGTTTCGATGATTCTCCGGCTGGTTATTCCTTGGCGAGTTTCTCTCCAGCAGAGCTCGCCACCGCTTCGCCAATGGAGATTCTGCACCAGCAGTGCGAGCGTGAGAAGACAAATTTATTCAACCAGAAGTGTGGATAATTGAAACTGTCTCAACGAAGGGGTTCAGCCCAAAAATTTGTGGCCAATTTGTGGACAGAATTCTCAGCACAGCACGGTGAGGCGCTGGCAATGAATGTGAAAGAACCGCAAAACCTTGATTTTCCTCGGTGGCTGCAACTTTCGAAAGGGCAAATACTTAACGAAATGCCGGTCGTCTAATTCGCAATGCGGAGGTCAGGGGTTCGACCCCCCTCTGCTCCACCAATAGAATCAGTTATTTACAGCCACTAGTTTCGGTGGCTGTTCTTCTTTTGTGACGCCGTTGTGACGTGAGACTTGGAAATCGAGTCGCACAGCTTCCACGGCAGCACGTTTGTTCCGCTCGGTGCCTCTCACGTATCGAGCGGTCATCCGAATATCCGAGTGGCCCATCAACTGTGCAATGGTGAAGGCGTCATAACCAGCTTCGCCGAGCCGTGTGCCGAAAGTGGCCCTCAAATCATGCCAGCGCAGCCCCTCAATTCCAGCGATACGTAAGGCAGTCTTGAATCCCTTTTTGACCTCTTTAAGACGTCCGTCAGTTTTAGGACTCGTGAAAACAAAGTCGTCGCTAGATTTGTTTTGACAGAGCTCGACCAAAGCCGCTCTCACTTCGACGTTCAGCGGAATGTCGCGGTCTTTGCCGTTCTTTGTCTCCGTAGGCGTCACCATGTTGCGCAGAAAGTCCACCTGTCGCTTTCTCAAGCGAAGCTGCTCGCCCAAGCGCATTCCCGTTCCGAGAGCTACGATAACAGCGGCCTTGAGATGCGCACGTGGCCATCTAGCGCGGCTATAAGGCGCGGCTCTTCTTCGGGTAGCAAATAACGATATCGCTGATTGCTGACCCGAAGTTTTTTCACCTTAGAGCACGGGTTTGCGTCCATTTTCTTATAGTCCACCGCAAGACTAAAGATCTTGCTAAGTACGTCAAACTCACGATTGACAGTGGCTCTGGCCCGCTGCGTTCCCTTCTTTGTGATGCCCTTCAAACGATCACCCTTGAATTTCTCGACGAGTAAAGGCGAGATTTCCTGAAAGGTCTTACCCCCGAAATACTCTTTGAGCGTGTTTGTGATGTAAACATCGTCACGCCAGGACCGTTTGTTGAGTTTCGACCAAGGCAAGAACACGTTATCGATAAAATCAGATAGCCTTTCCGTGCTGGTACGGCGAAGGTCGTATCGATTTTCAAGTAGTTCACGCTTGAGCTTAACTTCCGCTTGCTCAGCTTCCGATTTAGTTCGAGCTTCGGTAATGACGCCCCGCATTCTCGGATAGCCTCGTAGGGTGAAGTCGTAGTAGTAGTTCTTACCCCTCTTTCTAATTGTCATTCGAACCTCCTCCGAGGTTGCAGCCGTGACGAAGGTTCTCTTGCATCGTAGCTCACTCTGAGAGTCCTCACAATTTACTCGCTCTTTTCCTTTGTCCACTCAATAATTTCAGCCAGGTCGAAGCGCAACAGGTGCCCGACCTTACGATAGGGGATACGCCGCTGGTGCTTCATGACGTACAGAGTGCCGACCTCAATCTGGAGAAATGCCGCACACTGATCCGGCGTCATTAGTTGGCCGCGCTCTGCCAGAAACCGAAGAACGGCAGAGACAAGATCGCTGTCTGGACTAGCTCCGATTGTCTCAATCAGCTTTGGAATCTTGCGATTCATTCAAAACTCCAACTTGCTCTCATCGACGCATCCGTTGGGCTGCGTCGATGAGTTGTAGATACCTTTGTTGATACTAGGTATCTACAACCTACTGGCCCGAATGGCCCATTTTTACTAGCTCCCCGCTGCCTGCTTACCGCAGGCTACCCTGCTTCCGCCGTCCGATGCCTTTGGCATCGGCGGCCCCGCTCAATGAACCTTAGCGGTTAATTGCCCGAGCGTGAGTTTCCGTTGGGCCTCACGCTCGGGACGCTCCGGGTGCTTCGCTTGCTGACGGCAAGCTCCGACCCGAAAGCAGGGTAGCCTGCGCTTCGCTACGGCAGCGGGGAGAACTAGCACAACTAACTTTCGACTGGCTCATAACTTCCGGGCCGCATCCGCCTGTCCCTATAGTGACCGGCTAAGAGAGAGGGCCTAACAGGAACCTTTGATTGTTTTGAATATCATTCAAAAACTGTGCGCGCAGTTGATAACTACCCTTTGAGGCCGAAGCGAGGACGACAGTCAAGGGCGAAGCGAAGCGGAGTTCATCGCAGACCCTTTACTGTCGCCGCAGCGGAGGCCAGATGTTTTATGACGTCTTTGAGAGGGTCAGTACGATGAGTTTTCGGTGTGCTGATCTTGCCAGAGCAGCGGAAGCGGTATATAAACATCGCGCATTAACTCACGAACCGAAGTTCGAAAAATTGTCGAAGTCCGCAAGCACCCATGTGGAACGCACGGCGATATAATTCCCTTGAACAACCAAAGGCAGGTCGACCGTTAAGTATGTCGGCAAACGAGCGGTGATGAGTTTATCGAGGCGACAGATCTATGGCTTGCTTGCTGCGGTGTTTGCGTTTGCGGGATTATCGGCTTCAGTGGTCTTATTGTTTCGCGCGTGGGGATCAACTGAGAACCCAGCGCGGCCAATGCTAGATTCTTCAGCCCAAATAGCATCCAAAGATGTCTCTGGTCCTCTACTGGTAATCGTATACGGAAATGATAAATGGAGAGATACAGGTATCCACGTTGATAAAGGCCAAAAAGTCGCAATCTCAGCTTCAGGGATGGTGACTTGGGCTCCTGTGGAACGGGTTGGATCAAATGTGGTCGGTCCCGATGGAACGCGACCACCTTACCCACAAGATGCCTTAGGGTTCCCAATGCCTCATGCGGGGATTGGCTCGCTAGTTATGAGAATCGGTGAGAGCAGATATGCAGTGGGCAGCAGAGACAGAATTGAAGTCCGCGAAAGCGGAACGATTGAATTCATGGTGAACGACGACGTAGTGGGTGATAACTCGGGAAGTTTTACAATTAGCGTTCTTGTAGGCAAGGGATCGCCACCGCTAAATTGAATAGCGGTAGTCGATTGGTTTAAGAACAACCGAGTAATGGCTATCAGTGAAACATGAATATGCCGACCGCTGATGAGTCAACGGTAGAGAGCTCAAAAAGGTTCAATGTGTGATTCTAGCTACTGAGTTTTCTTGGACGGAACCGAAAGTAGATCTAACTTCACCAGCCTGGCCAAAATGAAAGCGCCAGGAACTGTACAGAGTACGTCCAAGCGCTTGAGGACTGCCGGTGAGTTTTACGTGAAAGCTGGCGCACTGATTGCCTGCTCGAATGAGAAGTCCGGGTCCATATCGTTTACTTTACGATCAATTAGAATTGCTTCGGATTGCTCAGAGGAGACTTGAGTAAGGAACCGATTTATGGTCCACACTTCGCGGGCTTGAGCCTCCCGATGGAATCGCTTTTCTCGCTGAAGTTCACGTTCTAAGGTTTTCAGTTGTCTATAGAGAGCTTCCACCGCACGCAATCGTACATGTCGGTGAAGTTCTATAAATTCCGAATGGGAACGCAAGGTAGGAGTGGCGGCGATCATGTCCTCATTGAAGACCGGATCATCCCATAAATAATAAAAAATTTCCGAGATCAGCATCCTGTGGGATGTCGGGGTAGCCGATCAATAATTCGGCTTTTGTCATTATCTAGTCACCTCCTCAAAATTCGGCAAACACGTACTTTGACCGTAAGTATCACATGGTAAAGGGTTTACGTCAAGAGTGGGTTCTCGCGGGCCTATCAGTGAAAAAGTGAGTTCTACGAAGGATTGAACATGTCAAAGAGAGCTATTTATGGAGGTATCTCATTGGTTTTTGCCATCTTAGGCTTTGCTGCACTCGGATTATTGGTTAGCTATATCTCGACGCTAGACGGTGATCCGGCCCCTCACTCGAATCCGCCATCGTCCACAGCCGAATCCAGTTTGTCGTACTCGCTCGAACCCCTCAAGTATGCGGCCGCTCAATGGGACGGATATGGACCTGGGTATGACGGCGCAATTAATAATCCGTCTCAAGTCTGGATGAGCAAGCGGGGCTTTATAGTATTTAGCGTATCTCTTCCTCAGGAAGGATTGGTTACAGTCAGGACTCGACTCTCGTCAGAGATGCTGAATAGCGTGAGTGCGAATCCGCAAGATTCATCCGACGTTACGTTGTACTTGAATGGCGAAAGCCTAGGATCTAAACGGGTCGTTCCCGATGACAGTGTCGGCCAAGAGTATGTATGGAATGGACAAGCTATTTCTGGAACTAATGCACTGAAATTTGTGGTTGAAAGCGGACTAGCGAATGGGTTGGTTTTTTATGACCGAGTTCGGATCACACTGACGCCTGAATCTCAAGGGAAGTCTGTTACGGTTAATTCGACTCAGAGCTGGCAAGAGACAGGACTCAGAGTGAAGCAAGGAGACAGTATTACTGTCGATGCAAAAGGCTCTGTCACTTGGGATGAAAGTTTGCCAGCAGTCGGGCCGGAGGGAGGTTACGCCGCCAACACTGTGGCGAACGCTTCTGACTTCCCGATGCCGGAAGCTGGATGCGGATCTTTGGTGATGCGAATTGGTCAGAGCAAGTATGCTGTAGGTCGCCGAGCCACCATACAGAGTCGTGATAGCGGAGCCATCGAATTGATGGTAAATGATCGTCTGCAGTATCTCGGTAACAACCACGGGGCGTTCACAGTGAACATACGAATAGGTAGGTGATAATGTACTTCTCAAAGAGAAGGATCTACAAAAGAATCGCCTTTGTTCTTGCGGGTCTAGGTGGTGTAGGTATTGTTCTATTACTCATTCTCGTAATTCAACGTGCTGCTCAACCAACTATTCCAAGTTCTGATCAGCTTCCAACGAAAACCGAGAAATCAAAGATAGAGGTCATGCTCCCAAGGAATCCAGATGGGTCATACCGCCTCCCAGCAACATACGAGGGTTGGTATCAGTTAGGCTCTGGCGCGTTCACGATTGAGATCAAAGGCTCCATCGACTTTGGGGGCCAACTAGCTAGCCCCGACAGATCGCCCATTCTAGGAGATGGAGAGGCCTTGGTACCTGGGGTTCCATTTGGAGTTCCAGTAGCGAAAATAGGGGAACAGGGTAAGCCTTTCATGATCGGATACTCGCGGCAATTTGAAACGGATGGGAAGATGGCGTACATCGCTGTTAATGATTCCTACTACGCTGACAATAAGGGTACGTACATAATTTATAAGAGGTAACTATGCTGATTGTGCTCCTCATTATAGTAATCCTAATCTGCTTCTTGCTGGCAGGGATATTCGCCGTCATTTCGTTCTTAAGTGGAAGACCTCATTCTCATCGGGAGGTTGGCGGCGGGTACGTGCCGTCAACTTTTCAGTTTCCGGACACATCAAATGAGAGCTCTGCACTTGAGGCTACGAGTATTCACGTTCCCGACATTTTCAACGAGTTGCGCATAAGAGCGGACTTGGAGGTCTTAGCGAATCAACCGACTTTGCTAGCCCAGTATATCGCGCAAGCCGAGCTGAGGTTTACTCAAGCCCGACAAATGGCAGTACTCCAGCGCTGGACTGAGTTTTATAAGGTTGGCAAAGAAGTGATCACGGCCCGGACCGACCTAGTCCGTGCTCATCACGACTTCCTTCATATTAATCGCGAGGGACAAATTAAAGTCAAAGAAAAGGATGTGTCGCTTGCGAGGTTAGACGCAGAACTCGAGGAAGTCGAGTTGCGTAAAGCGCAAGCACGATACGCAAGAGAGAATCTTGGTCGGGAGCCGCCGAAACCTGAACCTCCGCTTAGTCGCGAGGAACGCCGGTTTCTTGAAAAGAGAAGAATTGAAGGCGAGTTAGCGCGCATAAGAGCGGACAAAGTGACGGCTGTTGAGCAGGCCCCAACCGAAGACGAGAAAATCAGAATCGCAAATATCTATGACCATCAGATAAATCTCCTTTTGGAAGAACTTACAAAATATTTATGAAATCCCTCCACCTTGGTTTCGATGCGCGAGATAAGCCACTGCGCTTAACGATTGAGGACCGGAAGACGCACATGCACGTTATCGGTTCGTCAGGCAGCGGTAAGTCGAAATTCTTGGAGTGGATGATTCGAGGTGATTTACGCAACTGCCAGGGGTTTGCCTTACTCGATCCTCACGGAACGCTCTATCACGAAGTGCTGCAGTACAGCGCCCATCACGTATTGGACCGGGAGATCATTCTTCTCAATCTGTCTCAACCAACATCGGTAATTGGTTTCAATCCATTCCAGCGCTCGGGAATAGGTGATGTGTCTGTTCAGGTAGACCGGCGGATCAGCGCGACCATGCACGCCTGGGATATACCTAACACGGACCAAACTCCAACCTTGGCGAGAACGCTGCGACTGATTTACACGGTCATGCTTGAGATGAATCTTGGATTGCCGCAGGTCGCTCATCTGATTGATTTCAATGCTGGTGATATCCGCAATCACTTGATTGACCAACTTACAACACCTCTTGTGCAAAAAGAGTGGCGCGAGTTGCAATCGCTGCGAGCTAGAGATTGGCGCGACGAAACACTGTCGGCAAAGAACCGCTTATTCAAGTTTCTTACTTCTCCAACCTTGGGACGCATCATGGGTGTCCAAGGCCGGACCTTGGACCTGCAAGAAATTATGGACCAAGGGAAGGTGTTACTGGTCAATCTAGCTCCCAGTGACTACCTGTCTCACGAAAACGGCGAGGGTGTTTGGAGCTTTACTGGTTAACGAGTTCTTCGAGTGCGCTTTGCGCCGGCAGAAGGATCGTTTTGGCAATGACCCTAAGCCCTATTATCTCTACATGGACGAATTCCAGAACTTCGTCAGTTTAGATATTGCTGACATGTTGGACGAGGTGCGTAAGTTTGGCTTATTTCAAGTGCTTTCGCATCAACGGTTCGGGCAGCTTGACGAAAACATCATTGATGCAGCGTTGACAAACTGCAAAATCAAAGCAGTGTTCGGTGGACTACCATACGAGAGCGCAGAGCGCATGGCAAAGGAGCTATTTATTGGTGAACTCGATCCAAAGAAAATAAAAGCAGCAATTTATCAAACCAAGTTTTGGCCCAAGTACAGCCGAGATAAGGTCTATACTCGCACTACAAGTAACACGAGCGTCTTAGGAACGAGTAGTAGTATCGGGTCGGGAACCACGTCTGGAACAGGGGCCGGAGAAGCCTTCATTCCGGCAGATTGGTTTGGTGGTTCCGTGCAAGCAGGTATGTCAACGTTTGATTCATCTGGATTCAGTTCGATGTCCGGTTCGAGTGAAATGAGCGCGGAAAGCTACAGCGAAAGCGACGGGGTGGCGGACATACCAATTTTTGTTCCGGTACCTTTTCAAGAGTTGTCAAGCGTGCAGTATTACTCCATAGAGGAGCAGGTAGTTGAGCTAACCGCAGCACTAAAGGAACAGTACGGGAGGCATTGCTTTATCAAGCTGCCCAACCAGCAAACTCAGCCCTTGCTTGTGCCCTTCGTGCGTCAATACTACACCAGCGGAAAGAATCAGACTTGGTATTGCGAGAAACAATTAAGGAAATATGGTGCATTACCGGTAGCTGAAGTGGACCAGTTGCTCGAATCCCAGGAACATGCTTTATTAAAAGCAGCCAACTCTACAGTCGACCCGATCACCAGCCCCACGCTCCCGAAACCAAAAGTTGTCAACGCCCCTCCAAAGATGAAGCGAGGTCGTTCTGCGCGTTCCGGCCTATTCTCAAATATTAAGGTTGAAGATCTAAACGACGGCTGACCCGTCGAGATAACCTCAAGATGCAAAACCGCCTCAAAAAATACAGTCGGGACGCCAGTACGCTTGCAGCCGTAGCAAACCGCCAGATTACGGAAACAAGTCTTTGTATCCTTGCCACAATTCATGACTACCGAATCATTCCCACTTCACTTTTGACGCGGCTAATCCTAGGACACGAAAAGAACATTCAACGACACCTTCAGCAGCTTTATCACAAGGGCTTGGTTAACCGGTTCGCTTTCATGCGAGGCAAGAACCCGAGCGAGTTTTATTACTACCTCGATAATCCAGCGGCCCTTGAGTTACTTGTACTGAATGGCGTGGAAAGAGACCGTCTCGAATTCGAGGAAGTTAGACGCAACCGTGAGAAGCGATACTGCGATATCAACGATCCAAGGCGAACTGAGGAAATGCAAGGCAAGCTCTTGTTCCTTAAGCATGAAGTGATGATCAGCCGTTTTCACGGCATGCTTGAACTAGCATGTGCAGCATCGAACGGGTCGATTCAACTCACGAATTTCGAACAAGGACCAAATCTATGGAATAAAGTCGAAGTGCCTAAGCTGTCGTTCAGGAATGGAACATGGGCTGAGTTAGATGAGACTGAACACTTACCTCACAGACCGGATGCTTTCTTCAGCCTCAGTTTTCCAAATAGCAACCGCGAGGATCTTCACTTCTTTTACGAAGCTGATCGCCACCGAACAGACACGAACAAATACAACAAGAAGCTCCGTGCTCATTTTCATTTCGTCGTAAAGCAAAAACTACATCGAGAGTTCTACGAAATTCAGCGAGTCAGAGCAGTTCTAACCGAGACAGTAGATGATGAGTGGGCCGAACGACTTCGACAAGCTGCCGGCCACGTCACCGTCAGCGGAACGAAAGCGTCGCCGCTGTTCTGGTTTACAACGTCGAGACTGTTCGTCGAAGAAGCAATGGTCCAAGACAACGGTCGGTCGCGGCCCGTCCCCATGCACTTGCGACACCCAGAAATCGTAGTCCGAAAGATTTGGGCATCACCAGTCGATGACACCTTACATTCACTAATTGATTAGATTTTATGCTTTGCGAAAGACATCGCGTTCATTTGAGAGCCACATACGTCGGCGGACGGCGGATACTGCGCTGCCCCTATTCACACAAGAGACATTTCGATGAGGGGTCGTCACCATCGTGTCGGCGTTGCGGAAAGAGTGGCACCTATCAAGAGGGACTTTGCTATCCGTGTTGGTATTATCGTTAGGTAAGCTTTCTTTACCAACCTAAAACCGCAATGCCGCCAGAGTTAGTAACCTCGCTATTTTAAGCCTTGATCTTTCTCAATGTCGTACTTGAGCCAATTCATTGCCTCCCCGAGCCGCGCTTCAGCTTGACTATTAGCGAGCGCCGTTGATCTATTGGTGGAATGATAAAGCTCAGCATACAGTAGTGCTTCGCTCGCCTTTGCAAGGTTTTGGAGAATATCGCGTCGATGAGTCCAGTCAAGGCGATTAAGTGACTCCCTGAGCAACTGTAGATTTTTAAGTGACAGATTGACGTACTCAATTCGCATCTCCGGTCGCATCTCCGGGGTTAAATGCACCTCGGCATCCCGATCCGAAGATCCTGATTCTCTTGTCATATACATGGTTAGATTAATGCTATGAGAAAGGCTTGAGCTTTCTCTCTTAGCATAGCAACTTTTGGAGAGCGGTCAAGATGACACTTTTAAGGAGTCGCTACCGAATTCTAGAAAGTTTTGGCGAGCCTGGTGGATTCAGTTCTACCTATTTGGCTTTGGATACTCTCAACAACCGCGCGTGCATAATTAAACAATTCAAACCCCCACAAAAGCTTCCGCCGGAAATGTATGTGGTTCTTCAAGAACGGTTCGAGCATGAAGCCGCAACCTTGAAGCACTTAAGTACCCTCACTGACCAGATCCCCGTGCTGTACGAATACTTCGGGCAGGATGGAGAATACTACATGGTTCAGGAGCTAATCGATGGACTCACGCTTTCGACACTAGTCAAGAGAAGTGGACAGCAATCCGAAATGACAGTAAGAGGCTTCTTAAATAGCATCCTCCCTCTATTGTCTTTGGTTCACTCGTCCGGAATCATTCATCGAGACGTCAAACCGTCCAACATAATCATCAGAAGTTTTGATCAACGACCTGTACTCATTGATTTTGGCTCGGTAAAAGTAATAATGACTGCGGTGTCGGGTGAGGAAACTGTACCTCCTTCAATTCCAATCGGTACTCAAGGGTACTCCCCTCCGGAACAGTGGGCCGGCCATCCTGTTTATGCCAGCGATCTTTACAGTCTTGGTCAAACGGTAATTTATTTGCTAACAGCCAAAGCTCCATCGAGTATGTGTGATCCACAAACTGGGCGGTCATGCTGGCGTAACTATGTTTCAGTCATCAATGATAGGTTTGCAGCGATTTTGGATAAAGTAACGGATCCTGCCTTCAACGCGCGCTACTTAAGCGCTGACCAACTGTTGAACGCCATTTCAGATATTGAATTCGAATCAGATTGCCAAAGTGAATTGGAGCTCACTAAGACTGCGCCACCTTCACAGCCGATACAAGCAAACAGCCAAACCAACTCACTAAGGAATCTAAGCACCTCCGACCCATATGCTGGCAAACTGTTACCGCTCAAGCTAGTGGATATTGAGAAATCAACGATTTCTCACAACCGAGTGCGGCTCGGAATAATGGAAATTATCGCAAACGAAGGTAGCAATTCTTATCTACGGAGTCTCTCAAACACCGCTGACCGACGTGAACTGGCGATCGGTCTTGCGCAAGCCGCCCGCATCAGCTTGGATCGCGGAAATTTTGACGACCATCGACATATACGAGACGCTTTTTTTGCATTGGGCTCCTTCTTGGATGTGAAGCAAACTCTAAAGCACGCGTCAAAATCTGAAGAACGGGTGGCGGCAATTCGACTTCTCTCAAGAATTGGTGGACGGGAGGTCTTGCGAACAATTCAACTAGCATTATTCGATTCTGATTCTGCAGTTCGCAGAGAAGCGCGCGCCGCTTTTGCATTTTACGAATTATCGCAATTTCATACGGATGAGAATGAATCAATCTCTGTTGTAAAACAGAGATGGGGTCTAATTTTCGTCTTGAGCTTGCTAAGTAGCCTGCTTCTCATTTTCACCCTGTCAGCGCTCATTAGTAATGACTATATCGTCGCTGGTTTTGTTTTTCTCATTCTCTTGATCTGCTCATTATGGATGCTGTTTTTGAAGTCAGAAGGCTTTGCGATTTGTCCTAATTGTGGTTCGCGAATGAGAAATATCGCGCCACTTGATGGAACTCGGTTTGTAATATTGTGCGGTAGCTGTCAGAAGTATTATGAAGGAGCACGGAAGCTGCTTTGGGAGGTTGCTGAAGATCAGATTGACCCGCTAGGGCACTTTTCGTTTAGTTCGATGCTGCCGTCGAATCCCGTTTTCCCGAGTAGTTGTTGCGTCTGCGGCCAACGCGAGGATCATCAGTCGAAAATCATGCTTTTCAATGATGGTAAGACTGGAGTATCAGTACAGGTTCCTCACTGCAATCAACACAGCAAGGGAGCGGCATTGACACGTCAGGGCAAAACTGTCCGGATAGGATTTAGGTCGCATACCTATCTGCAAAGATTCTGCAAATTAAATCGTACGACTCCTCTTTAGCGCAAGAATTTAGGTAAGCAATCACCCCTGTAAGCCGGTGCGGGGTTTCCTCGTTTGGTTTTCTCAACTACTGCCCAAGATCTATGGCAAAAACAGGCAGTCGCATTAACAAAAACTCCCTACAGAGAGAAGGAGTTCTACTCGTGTCTTGTCGCTTTCCATCTAAAAAGACAACACTCCCCTCTTGACGCTGGTCCATAACTCTCATTCAATCCTGCGGCACGTCCGGGACTTATCGGGAAGGTATTTGCTATCCGGTGCGGGTATTATGGGTGACCTCAAGTCTCGATCAGTCATCACCTTCTGAACCAATTTGTCTAACCAGTACGATCTTATGGTCTAAGTATCCACTGCCATTAATACCCGTGAACGTGACTTCCCACTGTTGATCGTTGACTGTCCGTGCCGTGAGTTTGAATCGACCGGAATCATGACTTAGTGAGATTTCAGCGAGGTCCGGCAAATCGAAGACAGTGCATTCGTTGTCAAAGTTCGAGGCCTTAATTCTGGGAAATAACCGTTTCCCAAATCGTGAAAAATCACGCTTATCAATATAGTAGCTTTCAGGACCAGACGGGTGCATATGAACAAATTGTAGGTATGGAATAGAGACCCAACCGTGGCCGAGACCAGAATCAGAAAGATACTTCTGCTGCTCCGGTTTGGGTAGCTGCTTGATGTCGACCCCCAAACCGACTGTATGTAGGTCAAGAAACCTTGAAACCTCTGGTTGGATGCCAATGGTTAGTCCTTCAAAAACGCGCTTCCATCGCTTCGCCCCCTCGTCGTAGTTGAAAAGGATTACGTTTGGAAATTCTCTGTAAGGTGGTTCGATTGCAACGGCTGTTACACCGTGAACGGGACTAGAAATCGTGCGAATGTGTATTTCTGATGCGGAAGGAAACTGATAAACCATAGCCTGAATTGACCGACTAGCACTTTCCGCTGTAAGGCTGTCTGGTGACTCGAAATTTGTCACGGTGTTGTTTGTCGCTGGCTGGAGGGATCCTGGAGATGGGTCATGGTGCCACCATGCAGAGTAGATAGAAGAAAAGCCTGCAACAACGGTGAAAATTAAAAAGGATGTCCATATCATGGTTGCCGACGATGATCACCACAGAAGAATCTCCAGTCGCCTGTGCGCCCACAGCGATGGAGAGTTCTGGTGATTGCAAGACCCTCGGTGGTCACTTCAAAAGCGGCCATGTGTGGTCACTTCAAAACCGGCCATAGAGAGGCGGCCGGGACGAGTGGTTTTTACGCTTTCGTTAGCAGTTT
>JGI12363J15224_100050_pt1 | contig 27071 bp, 27 predicted proteins | sample ForSoiNitrogNN91_FD_15224 | JGI IMG/M metagenome (IMG submission 15224)
TGTACCGGTCGATCCCTGGACCAATTGATGATTGAGTATCAGGCCGCAGCCGATACCTTCCGAAACCGTGACGATCACCAGATTGCGGAGTCCTTCGGCGCGACGACCGAAACAAATCTCGGAAAGTGCACAGGAGTTTGCGGCATTTTCGAGCTCAACCGGCAGCCCAGTGGCTTTTTCCAAAGGTGTTTTGAGATCGAAATCTTTCCAGCCAAGGTTTGGTGCGAAGACCAGTTTCTGAGTCGCGACGTCAACACGACCCGGAAGACTGACGCCGATGCCTTCACACGTCAACTCCGGGCGCGCATTCATGAGCTTGCGAACACGCGGCACAAGCTCTGCCAGAAACTGTTTTGGCTGTTGTGGTGTCGGCAATGAATCCTGTGCGAGGAAGTTGGCGTCGAGATCCGCGAGCGCGAGTGTGGTGGTGACGGGCCTTACATTAATGCCAATGATTCCCACGCGCTCTTTGTTCAAGTGCAGAAACGTGGGGCGGCGACCTCTTGCGGTATGGCCGTTTGCTCCTTCCGTGATCCAGCGCTCGCGGATCAGTTGCTCGGCGATTACGGACACAGTGCTGCGTTGCAAACCCGAATGGCGCGCCAGGTCGGCGCGCGAGATCGGCTGGTGCGTTCGGATCAGATTGAGAACGATGCGCCGGTTGATATCGCGCGCGGTTTCGCTCGTAGCGACCTGAAAGTTGGACAGATCGATTCTTCGCACAGTGATGTTTTGTTATAGGCTTAGATCGATTTAATTCGTGGCGCGAACAAATATCACGCTATCAGGGATCAAGTCAACAAAAAAGAGTTAGCCACGAAAAGGCACAAAAAGCGCAAAAGAATCAATCTGGTAAAAGTGACAGTTATCACCACAGACGCGATGCAAATAAGTTATCAACAAATTGACCGCATCAAGATCAAAGCTCAGCCTTTTGATTCCCCTGTTTCTGAGCGCGGCGATTGCAGGTACTGCTGCCGCGCAGGAGATGGAACCGCGCGCGTATTCTCCCGCGCCGAGAGGATCTCAATTCGTCCTGCTCACCTATCGTCACCAGTCGGGTGACGTACTGCTCGATTCATCGCTTCCGCTTCAAGACGTAAGCATCAAATTCAATCTCACTTCCATCGGCTACGGACGAACTTTCAGTCTCGCTGGCCGGCAGGCAAACGTGGCTGTGCTCGCGCCTTACCTGTGGGGAACAGCGCAGGGAACAGTCTTTGAGGATCAAGTAACGGTGAGACGCTCAGGCGGTGGCGATCTGCGAGTCAGATTTTCCACACTCTTGAAGGGAGGCGCAGCACTTGGTCCAAAAGAGTTTGTGCAGCGAAAGCCGGCAGCGATAATCGGTGCAAGTGTCTCCATCGTCGTTCCTACAGGACAATACGATCCCGCGCGCCTCGTCAACCCGGGTTCAAACCGTTGGGCCTTCAAACCAGAAGTTGGCATTTCAAAACCGATTGGTCGCTGGACGTTTGAAGTGATGGCAGGCGCATGGCTGTTTTCCGCCAACAACAGTTTTCTCGGAACCTCACGCCGCGAACAAAAGTCGATGGCGTCTTTTCAAGGTGGCGTGATCTACACGCTGCGTCCACGAATGTGGGTTTCGGCGAACACGGCGTTTTACAGCGGCGGCAGTACGGTCATAAACGGAACTGCAAACAACGACCGCCAGAAAAATGCACGCATCGGCGCGACGTTTTCGTATCCACTGAATCAACAACAGTCGTTGAAGGTCGTCTGGGCAAAGGGTGTCACGACGCGTATCGGCGGCAACCTGAACACGATCGTTGTAGGCTGGCAATACGCATGGTTCTAAGTGTTGCGACACTCTTCTCTGCGTACCTCTGCGATCTCTGCGTTAAAGGTTATTTCAACGCAGAGATCGCAGAGGCACGCAGAGAAACGCAGAGAAGAGCGGATACACGGGGCTACTGCCTGTCAGTTTTGCTAGTAGTCCAAACCGTTTTCTAAATCTAAAAATATCTCATTACATCAACAGGAGCGCAGCAACATGGAACTCAAACCGGCGGCAATGGCAATTCCCCAAGAGACCGACCAATTACCGCAAGGAAAATATGGCCCTATCTATCCGAAGAGTCCATCGTGTTACGGGTTCAGCATTCTCGCGAAGATTATTCCCGGACGCGAGCCGGTCTTTCACGAATACGCGCAAAACATCGAGAAGGCCGTGGAAGCTCAGCCCGATGTCCTCGCTCCACTCAAACTGCACTACCTCCGCTGGATACTCTTTCCAATCAATGGCGAGACTTACTTCATGTATCAGGGCATCTTCGACACTGACTTCGACAAGTACACAGAAGACGCCGTGGCCTTATTCGGCGCCGCAGGTGTACGCACAGTCTTCGAGAATCTCCAGGGCTTTCCGATGGACTGGCAAACCAACCCCGAAGCCTTCGTGAAGTTTGTTCGCGATCATCAGGTGCCGAGCTTTTTGGAGTACGGCGAGTATCCATACGTCAGCGCCGATGAAATCAAGAAAGCGCTGAAGTTGAAGGACGCATTCTCGCAGATGGTGGACCAGTTGCAGTAACACTCGGGAGTAAACATGAGCGACGAAAGAGTTGCCAGGACTTACAACCAGAACCATGTGCCGCGTAAGTACGATCGCGATCGACGGCGCGTGAGCATTTATATGACGTGGAGTTATCCGGCGGAGGCAGGGAGAAATCCGGCCGAGCTGGATAATCGTTTTTCAACGATGACTGAAGTGCGACGCGTCGCGTGGCCCGCTTACGAGGCGCCGCAATGGTCCGACCCGATGCAGTTTCAGCAAGGCATTTCGGGCGCGCTCGAGCTTTTCTTTTGGGCGTTCGCACCTTTCCAACAATTCGTCGGTGAAACAACCGGTAACCCGGTCCCACTCTTTCAACGCATCGATCAAGCCGGTTTCAAGCTTCCGCTCGATGATCGTGTGCTGGCAGACACTGACACATTGCTGGTGTTCGGCCTGGACCACAACGTCACAGAACAGCAAGCGACCGCTGCTGAGATCGAGGCCGTCCGAAATTTCTTAAAACGTGAAGGAACGTGTTTGATACTTGGTCCACATCATGAGGTGGGCATCTCTGAGAATCCTGACCTCAGAAACATGGAGTACAAACACCACGGCGACGCGCTCGTTCCCCGCCAGCAACGCTTCGGACTCTACACGCGATCGTTGATGAACGGTCTCGGCATTCCGGTCGAGAATCAATACGGTCTCAGACCGAAACGTGATGAGCAAACGAGGAGACTCGCGCCGTTGTCGATTGCTTCCGATCTCGACACCAAACGCTGGTTAAAAGGCGTCACCACTTTTAACTTCCACATGCATTTACCGCATTACGCAGTGACATCTGACAACGGCTCCGTACACGTGCTGGCGAAACAACCAATCGATCAGTCCCGTCCTCATCCATTCATCGAAGCAGGCAATACTGAATTCAACATGTTTCTCTGGATGCCACCTGCTGGTGATCGCGCCGGCGATGTTTTGTTCGCTGACTCCACCATTTTCAGCACGTTGTTTGGCGCCGACGATAGCCTGAGAAATTTCTGGCGGAATATTGCCACCATAAAGTAAAACCCACGGAGAATGAAATGAGTGGAATAGATCCGATTTCGGCAGTACGACAGTACATCGACGCCTTTAATAAAGGGGATCGCGAGGCCGTCTCAGCAGATTTCGCGGAGCCTGGCTCGATCCTTGACGGAATGCCGCCGCATTTGTGGCATGGACCAACAGCCTCTCGCGACTGGTACCGGGATGTTTTGATCGAAGGTGAGGAACATGGCGCTTCAGGCTATTTCGTCACGCTCGGAGAGCCTCTGCATAACAACATCACCGGCGAGAGTGCATACGTGGTTATGCCCGCGTCGATGACGTTCAAGATTCACGATCAACAGGTTGTGCAAACCGGAGCACTCTTTACAGTCGCACTGCGCAAGCTTTCAGATGGTTGGCGCATCGCTGCGTGGGCGTGGGCGAAGGGAACGCGCGCATGATTTCCGAGACTGAAACAACCGCGGAGTTGGAGCTCGACGACATACAAAGCGGTGTATTGCGTCCGCGTCCGACTCCGTACGTTGCTACTTACATTGCCTTCCGCATCGATGATCCGAAAGCAGGCCGTGACTTGATCGCGCGCATATCTCGCGTGGTGACGTCGGCGGCGAATCCCACGAGCCCGTTAGCTGATACATCGGTCAGTGTTGCGTTGACGTATCAGGGTTTGAAAGCGCTCGGCGTTCCGCAGGAGGCGCTCGATAGTCTGGCGTGGGAGTTTCGACAGGGCATGGCCGCGCGCGCGCAGGAGTTGGGCGATACCGGCGAGAGCGCGCCCGAGAATTGGGAAAAGCCGTTGGGAAGCTCCGATTTGCACGTTGTGCTCGTTGCCGTCTCGCCCGATGAACAACGACTGGAACAAGCTCTCGAACGTGCGCGCGAAGCTTACCGTAAGATGTCAGGAATCGAGGCGATCTGGCGTCAGAATTGTCACGCGTTACCCACGGAAACCGAGCCGTTCGGATTTCGCGACGGCATTAGTCATCCCGCAATCGAAGGCAGCGGAATTCCGGGAAGCAATCCGCAAGAGCGTCCAATCAAAGCGGGTGAGTTTGTGCTCGGTTATCGAGATGAGATGGGTGGTGTGCAAAAAACCACTCCTGAAATTCTTGGTCGCAACGGGACGTATGTAGTGTTTCGCAAGTTGCACCAGCGCGTCGCCGCTTTTCGTCAATACCTGAAAGACACTTCAACTAGTGCGGCTGATGAAGAATTACTGGCGGCAAAGATGATGGGTCGCTGGCGCAGCGGTGCGCCCCTCGCACTCTGCCCATTCCATGACGATCCGAAACTCGGCGAGGATCCGAAACGCAACAACGATTTTCTTTTTGAAGCAGATGATCCAACCGGGCTCAAGACACCGGGTGGCTCGCACATCCGCCGCTGCAATCCGCGCGACGCTGCGATAGCCGGCGTTGCGCGCATACACCGGATGATCCGCCGCGGCACTGCTTATGGACCAATGCTGCCTGAGGGAGTCCTCGTCGATGATGGAATCGATCGCGGTCTGATGTTCGCGTTTGTCGGCGCAAATCTTGGACGGCAGTTCGAGTTTGTTCAATCGCAGTGGGTCAATGACGGTATTTTCTTCGGCGCCGGAGACGATAAAGATCCGATTATCGGATCAGGCGAAGTCAACTTTACCCTGCCCCGCAAACCGATTCGAAAACGTCTACAGGGCATTCCCAAGTTTGTAGTCACGCGCGGCGGTGAATACTGCTTCATGCCAGGACTGCGAGCACTGCGCTGGCTCGCCGAACTTTGATTCGTTTCTCTGCGGCCCTCTGCGTATCTCTGCGTTCTCTGCGTTGAAAATCGCCACTTAACGCAGAGAACGCAAAGATACGCAGAGAGCCGCAGAGAAGGAAACATGATCTTCATACGAGTCGTGATCGTAGCTGTGTGCATTCTTCCGCAAGCTGTTCGAGCACAGGTTAGAGGCGTGTATCCGGTTGGGATGAGCGCGACTAATTCCGGTGTGACGCCGCAACCTGGATTTAGTTACTCAAACCTTTTGGCGATCTATTCACGCGATAAACTTGTCGGGCCCGAGGGTGAGCTGCTGGCGACTGGACAGCAATCAGTCGTGATGGATCTGAACTCGGTTGTTTGGGTGAGCACACGCAAAATCATGGGTGCCAGGTTTTCGATGTCAGCGACATTGCCAGTCGCAAACAACTCACTAACTTCCGACGTCACTGGCCCAATCAGCGGCGGCGAGGGATTCGCTGACTCTTACTATCAACCGTTCATTCTTGGCTGGGACACGAAGCGCGCGGCCATTCGCGCGGTCTATGGATTCCTCGCGCCCACCGGCAAGTTCGAGCAGGGCGCAAGTGACAACGTCGGCTCCGGCTATTGGACTCATGCGCTCTCGTCCGGGCAAACGTTCTACCTGACTAAGAACAGAGCAACTGCTGTCTCTGCTTTTCAGATGTATGAGATACACACGAGACAGAAGAGCACTCAGATTCATCCGGGACAGACGTTGAATCTCGATTACTCAGTGACACATGCGATTTCGTTCGGTAGCGATCGGCGTTTGCAGCTCGGCATGGTTGGTTATCATCAGTGGCAACTCACTGATAAGACTGGACCAGCAATCACACCCGACCAGGCCAATGCGCACTACAAAGTAAACGCGCTCGGCGTCGCTTCGAACTTGAACGTAACGTCGAGAGTAAACGTCGGCTTCAAGTATTTTCAGGAATTCGCTAACCGGTCGACGTTCCAGGGACACTCGATTCAGTTTTCAGGTTCGATCAGTTTTTAGAAATCTTCTCTGCACCCTCTGCGTTTGAGCGCTTTTTTTAACGCAGAGAACACAGAGATACGCAAGAGCGGGAGGAGATAAAGATGAGAGACATGATCCTGCGGGCGTTGACGAACATCGCCGCCAGAGTTGGTGGTCCAATGACGTTCCGGATCATTCTTCAGCCGCTCATGGCGTCGATTTTCGCCTTCCGAGATGGATTGAAAGACGCCCGTGAGAATCGCCCGCCGTATCTGTGGACTCTGATCACTGAACCTGCTCAACGAGGAGACTTGATCCGCCGCGGATGGAAAGCGGTCGGAAGAGTCTTCATTCTGGCCATCGTCATGGACGTCATCTACCAACTGATCGTCGTGGGTTGGATTTACCCGCTCGAAATGATAACCGTCGCGATATTGCTGGCGGTAGTTCCCTATCTATTAATCCGTGGTCCGGTAAATCGACTCGTGCGAAGCCGGCAAAGTAAAGAAATTCGCAGCGCAGCTCAGGAACGAAGATGATCGATGTACTGGTAATCGGTGGCGGCCCGGCTGGTGTGGTTGCAGCACTCCGCGCCGCAGACTCAGGCGCGAACACCGCGCTCATCACTCGCGATGAGTTCGGTGGCATGGCTGCGAATGATGGTCCTGTTCCCGTGCGCACCCTGGCCCATGCAGCGCGTTTGATTCGCGAGTCTCGTCAACTCGGTCGTTACGGCATCGTCGTGGGCGAGCCGGTGCTTGACTACCAGCGTCTGCTCGAACGCGTGCGCGAAGTGGTTAACGACGTACGCGCGCACTCAACCTTTCGCCAGCAGATCGATTCGGTGAATGTCGCCGTTCATGAGAACACAGGTTGCGCGCGTTTCATCGATCCTCATACGGTTGAAACCGCGAGCGGCCTGCGTCTCAGCGCAGACAAGTTCATCATTTGTACTGGCGGCGTGAGTCGTCGTCTAACCTGTCCGGGAGCGGAATTCACCGCCACACATACCGACGCCTGGGCGCTAACTTGTGTACCACCGTCAATGATCGTGATCGGCGCGGGAGCAACCGGCGCGCAGGTAGCCTCGATCTTCAACGCATTCGGATCCACTGTGCAGTTGTTCCACGCGGGCCCAAGAATCTTGCCGACTGAAGATGAAGACGTGTCGATCGCTGTCGCTGCGGCCTTTCGCGAATCGGGCATCCTCGTCCGAGAGAACTTTGGCGTCATTGAATCATTCGAGAAAACTCCGACCGGCGCCCGCATGAATTTCACGAAAGACGGAAACAGCGAGAGTGTCGAGGCCAGCGTGATCGTATCGGCAATCGGTTGGGCAGCAGAAACAGAGACATTGGATCCCGCTAAAGCAAACGTCGAAACCAACAAGCGCGGCTTTATCTGCGTTGACGAATTCCTCCAAACCTCGGCCGCGCACGTGTTCGCGGCAGGCGACGTGACAGGTCGTATGATGCTGGTCCCGCAGGCAATTCAGGACGGCTTCGTCGCGGCCACAAATGCGGTTCGTGGTCCAACCATGAAACTTCCCGATCAAGCTGCTCCGATCGGCAGCTTCACCGATCCCGAATACGCGCAAGTCGGGCTCACTGAAGCGAAAGCGCGCGAGCTTCACGACGTCGTGACCGCGATCATTAACTTTAATTCCACCACGCGCACGATCATCGACGGGCGCACTGACGGGTTTTGCAAACTGATCGTCGCTCGCGACACACACCAGATCCTGGGCTGTCACGTTGTGGGCGAGCGCGCGGTAGAGATCACGCAGGTTGCGGCTGTCGCCATGTCAGGCAACATGCGCGTTGACGAATTGGCGCGTGTCCCACTCTCTTTTCCAACCTATGCGGGAGTGCTTGGCCGCGTGGCCGCAACGGTCTCGCGCCAGCTCAACTTAAACGTAAATCCCGGAAGAGTCCTGTAAATTCTCAGCTAACTGGTGGGATTGAATAGCGCGCCACGATCACGGTGACGTTGTCGCGGCCACCGTTCTTCAACGACACATCGATCAAGCTGCGACAGGCGGACTTTGCGTTAGCCGCACTATTAAGGACCAGCTCGATCTCTGTATCGTCCACCATGTCTGTTAGACCATCAGTGCAGAGCAAAAGCTGATCATCATTCGCAAGCAGGTAATCGTCAACTTGCGGATGGCATTCACCCTCCGGCGAGCCGAGCGCATCGACCAGGACGCCGCTCAACTCACGCGTTAGAGGATCGATTTCGGCGATGCCGGTTCCCTCCCTGTGGTCGTGCGTTAACTTAATCAGTTTCCCGCCGTGCAAAAGATAGGCACGGGAATCACCGATATGGCCGATGACTAAATCGGTTCCGTGCGTTAACGCGGCGGTCATTGTGGTCCACATGCCGCCGCGGCTTACATGAACAGCGGCGTCGCGCAGGAGCGCGGCATTCACACGGCGAAAGCGATCTCTCATGCGGAACATGACCGCGTTTCGCTCTTTCGCTCCCCAACGAAACTGCCAATCCGGTGTATGCAACGCGAGGCCCAGCAGCGTGTAGATCGCCTGACGACTGGCAACCTCACCGCCGACCACACCGCCCACGCCATCAGCGACAATCATGCCATAGCCGGTTTCTTCGTATAGCTCACCAGGCATGGTCTCCTCTTCGGTGAGGCTGGTGAGCACCGTCTCGACCGCGCGCCCACAACGAACGATCAGGAAATGATCTTCGTTCCTCGTACGCACGCGTCCTTTATCGGTCATGCCGTAGAAGTCGACGTTCACGCGCGAAGAGAATGGCGGCGGCGGCGTCTCGTCCGGCGGCGTTTTTTTGTCGTCAAATTCAGAGTTGTGATCCATTGGTCCAACCAGTGTTAGTGTTTTTTTTGCCCTCACTTCAGCACTCCCAGTTTGATCTTTAAACCCGTGGTCAATATCAGATCGTTCTTTTCGAAGCCGAAAGGCGGATTCGAAAGGTAACGATCGCTCACTGTCAGTTGCCAACCAATGCGGCGCGTGACGTCGGTCACGAGTGTGCTATCGAAATTGATCCGGTACTCACCGCCACGCGTCAGGTTTGGAAAGAAGAACAACTGTTCTTTCAGTGAGACGCGCGAATTGAAGCGGTGTACAAGCGTCTGCCCCGCTTGCGCTTCAGCCGAGCTGCGGTCGTTGAAATCGCCTTTGAAATACTCCTTGTTCCACGCCAAACCGCCGAGTAGATCGAGCTCGGTTCTTTCGTTACGAATGGCGTGGTAACCGATACCGCCGCCCGGCACGAAGCGCAGCGTCAGGTCCTGCAGACCGTTGTGCTCGAGATCGACGAAGCCATAACCAAACCAACGCTTGTTGATGTTGCGGTCGTAACGCACGCCGCCGCGAACGGTGTTGGCAATTGTGTTTGAATCACCGCTCGTGCTGTCGCGGCTGTAAACCGAAGCGGCATAAATCGTCGTCTTGTCGTTACGGGTTTCGCGTGCGAGTCCCACGCCGGTCGCAAGATTCGTCGTATCGGAGTTTCCGGAAGTGAGTGCGAAGCCGATGTCTACGCCGCCGGTCCAACCATCGAGCCAGCCGGGATCGAGTGAACGCTGGTAGGCGAGATGTTCTTCTTCAGAGCGAATCACCTGGATATCAGACCGGTTGAATGAAACGGCATTCGCGTTTGCTGCACGCAGCTCGGCCTTGGCGTCGGTGATCGTCATCACACCCGAGACAGTGCGCCCGTCAGCAAGCGTCACGTACAGCGGCTCATCCGTCGTGATGCTCGTAACGACAGATAAATCAACCGTGACGTCGCCCAACAACTGCGTCTTGATCACGAGCTTGCCGCCATCTGATTTGACGATCTTGCCGGTCAGTCGATCGCCGTTCTTCAAGGTGATCTGATCGGCGAGCGCCGGTACACAAAACATTAGGTTCAGGAATGTGACGGTGAGTATCTTTCTCATGATCGTGCCCTTGCTATTCCATGACTGTTGTTCTGAAAACTTTTCGCGCCGGCATGAACTGTCCGAAAGAGATTCTCGTTTCCGATCTTCTCGGCGACGCCTGCACCCTCGAGCATCATTAAAAACAGACCGCGCGCGCGTGCGATGCCGAGCACGATTCCCTGTTCTGCCAGCTCAGCGCGCAACGAGTTCAGCGTGTAAACGCCGGAGACATCGACAAACGGCACCACCTCGGCGTCGAGTAAAAAGTGACGAGGTTTCGTGGGGGCTTTGCTGATCATCGCTCCGAAAAGTGCGTAGGCAACTGGCGGAAATGCACGAGTAGATACCAACGACTGGAGGAAAGCCGGCGAGCTGCGCGGAAGCAATCCCGATCGGCAGTGCGACCTCCGCCACCGACACCGCCGCAACCAGATCACTGCGAAACCACTCGCGACGATACGTGCGAAGCAGGTCGATTCCAGGTAGCCATTCTGAAATCCCACGTCTGTTCATATCATTAGAAGTTACGTGGCAGCTCGCGAAGCGAGCGACAGCATAAAGCCTGGGGCGCCAGCCCCAGGATCACGAGCAATAAAAGACATGGAGTTCGCGAAGCGACCGACAGCCCCTGAAACGGTCACGCTGTCGCCCGTTTCACGGGCTCTAACCCTTACTTTTATCTGCCCTCCTGGGGCTTGCGCCCCAGGCTTTATGCTGTCGCTCGCTTCGCGAGCTTTGCAGAACCCTTTTACACCTGCGCGGACTGGGCGGCAGTTGGGAAGATGGTGGTCCAGTCGGTCTTCATGTCGGCCAGAATCCAACCGTACGTTCCAGACTCGTCCAGTGCTTTGTCGAGTTGACCACTAAGTACGTGCTCACGGTCGTAGGCAAACTCGCGCTCGGCGTCGGTGTGATGGACGATTAGACCGAGCGAAGGCCGGCCGTCGCTGCGACCGACCGTCGTCCAGATCAACATCTCGCGATCACCGTCAGAGTTACCAAAACACGCGATCGGCCGCCGCCCAATGTACTTATTAATATTGACGGGCTTGCCGGCTTTGTCGTCGAAGAAGTCGAGCGCCCGGTCGCGCACGAGCACCGGCGTGCCTTTGCGAAGCTCAAAGTGTGTCTTGATGGTTGACCCGATCACCTGGTGCGGAGGCACACCATAAACCTCTTCTGCAAACACACGCATAAACTCAGCGCCACCACCCGAAACAATGAAGGTCGCAAAACCTCGCGAGCGAAGAAACGCGAGCACCTCCAACATCGGCTGGTAGATCATCTGCGTGAACGGACGTTTGAGTTTCGGATGCCGCGCGCTTGCCAACCACTCGCGCACAGTCCTCACAAACTCATCCGTAGTCATTCCCGAATGCGTGGCCATACCAAGCTCGGCGAGACCCTTGATGCCGGTTGCCATTGCCGTCTTGATATCGCCGGCGATGATCGACTTGAACGGCTCTGTTCTCTGCCACTCCGGATGTTGCGGCGCGAGAGCCTTCACGCGATCGTTGACGAAGAATGCCTGGACCGGAACCGGCATCTCGCTCCAGAGCGTGCCGTCGTTATCAAACACAGCGATCCGTTCGTTAACTGGAACGTAATCGCTGCTGCCCGCAGTGGAGACACGCGTCGCGAAATTGATGATGGAGAATTTACCGTTGCCCTCCTTCCACGAAGGCAGCGGATCTGAGCCTGACATGATTTACCTCTCACGCTTTGGCTGTTCGCGAAGAAAACTCACCCAACTTGTTCGCAAAAACCTGGACTTCTCCAGGCGCGCGGCTGTTACTCGCGGCCAGAACCTGCAAGGCTGTTATGCCCTTGCCGTAAGTGTCTTCCATGTCGCTCTTCTCAGCGGACACTACGGATCCTTTTAACGAGATACCGGCAAACAGACCTTTGCTGCGCGAATAGGAAAGTATCTCGGCACTCATCGACGCGTCGGTTGATGCCGCAGCTTCACGACCGACTGGTCCAGCGGCGACAGAAGCGTCTGCGCCCAGCTCAACCTTGTTGCTGACAAGCTTCTTCAAGCCGTTAGTGTTCATGAACAAGAGCACCAGCTCGGTCGACGAGCCACCGATCTGTAGACCAACGCTGCCGCCTTTGATTTCGAGAAACGCGGGCGCTGACCAGCCAGAGGGCGTGCGACAACTCGCGACTCCGCGTCCTGCTTTGCCACCGACGATGAAGCCGGCTTTGACAACGCCTGGAAACACCGCAACGCATTCGGCTTTGTTTAGTAGGTCCGTCGGGATGCCTTTATCCGGTGTCGCCATGATTTCACCGAACACCTTCGCGGCTTTCTCCGCCTGGCTCGCACCTTCCTTCATGTCGCTGCCGCGTGGCAGAGGTGCTTCCGCCCCCACGGTTGATGCCTTTGGTGTGTTAGGTTTTGGCTTTGGTTTTGTTTGAGCATCCGCCACAGCAAGAATTGCTATGGCCATCACGACTAAAAAAATAATCCGACTCATACTCCCCTCCTTCCTTGGTCTCGATCGTATGCTTTCACGCAAAGACGCAAAGCGCGCCAGATGCCCGGGCGCGCCTTTGCGTCTTTGCGATCTTTGCGTCTTTGCGTGAAAAACTTGGCATGCCTCAAAAATCAAACTTTGCGCCGACGTTTATGCCGCTCATCGCGGTCTTGAAAATAAATCCCTCGTTGACGTAATCGACACGCAGATACCGGTAACCTCCAATCAGCGCAACTCGTGGTTTCAGTTGATATCCGATACCGCCAAACGCCTGTCCGGTGAAATCAGAGTTGATGCCAAAACCACCCATGTCGAACCGGCCGATAAAAAAAACGCGCGGCGAAAGACTCGCTACTCCCCTCGCGCCAACTATCGGATCCGCCCAATTCTTGCTTCCTTCAACATCCACGAGCGGCAAGATGCGCGGCTGAAAAGTGAGATGAGTCTTCACGTGCCAAAAGCGTGCGCCTCCCAACAGATCGATGTAGCCTCTCTCCACCTTCAAGACGCGATAAGCAACCACCGGAGCAATTATGACCTCCTTCACCTTGACGTCGATGTCTGAGAAGAACGGACTCGGCGTCACTCTCTTTCCTGAGAGCGACATGTACATCGCGTCGCCGATAAAGGACCATTTCCCTTTGCGAGCTTCGAAGGCGCCCATCGCGGCGAAATCGAGGTTGCGAAAGATGTCTGAGAAGCTGGCGTCGACCTGTGCGGTTTGCCCGACTACTCCGACCCGGCCATCGAGTGCGGCAAAAAAGGCGTACGGCGCGACTGAAAACTCCCACTTCGAGCCCGCCTGCGGCTTTGGCGCTTCCTTCGCAGCGGTCGAGGTGTCTGTTGTTTCTGAGGCAGGGGGATCCGTCTCTTTCGTCGTTGATGATTTAGCGGGTGCTTTGGATTTCTTCGACGGATGGTCCAGCCGGCCTTCGACCCGCGCAGAAATCACAAACAGCAAGGCCACACAACTGACGGCAGACACGATTTTCCATTTTGTCATTCGAGTCGTTCTCCAGTCTGAGAATTTGACAGGATTACCTTAGCAAGTCTGTGGAACCTCGAACCCTGTCTAAATTACCAGTGGTGAATTTCTCTGCGTTCGCCTGCTTTCATATCGTGGCTCCTTCCACTGAGTCGAACACGACCTGGTCGTAGGACCAGAGTTTCTGGAAGAAACTTTGCGCGTCGAATGAGTTGTCACAGGCGACGAGCTTGCGCGTCGCCGGATGGTTGCCCTGGCCCACCGCCACTCCGGTGACAGTCAGTAACAGAATCAAAAACCAAAAACGATTCGCATTTTCCTCTTCCTTTTCTCTGCGCAGCCTCTGCGTTCTCTGCGTCTCTGCGGTTTGCTTCACCGCCGAGGCGCAGAGGACGCAGAGGTTACGCAGAGAGAACCATCACGATGGACGATAGGCCGGGAGTGAAACGGCGCGGTTCAGGATCACGCCAAACTCCGTTCCCTCTTTGACCTTGGCTTCGTCACCCTTCTTCAACTTCTTCGCAATGAATCCCACGCCCGCACCCACGCCCGCACCAATCGCCAGACCTTTCCCTCCGCCCGCAATCGCGCCAATCAACGCTCCGCCACCTGCGCCTCCACCGATGAACTTCGCGTTCCGGTGAGAAGTCTTCTTGGCTGAGACGCTGCTTTCGTTGTCGCTCGCAGAGTTTCCCGCGCTGTAATCAGTTAGCGAGCCGCTCATCGCTGCCCCACGACCATTAGGCAAGTTGAGGTGATAGAAAATTACCGATAGCGTCCCCGGGTTGCCGTCCTTCCGCGCTTTCTGCACCGCGGTGACACGGCCCGCGATGATGCTGCCGGACGGGACCAGCTCGATACCATTGGTGGAGTAGACAGGATCGACCGTAGTGGTCGAGAAGGTGTCTCCAACTCGAGCTGATCCCGAATTGAGGGACTTGTTCATCCTCACATGAAACGTGCGGTTTGCGCTGATCGAGTAGTACTTGATGCGCGGCTTTTTCTTCTGTGCGAAGACGGCGCTACTACTAACCAGAATAACCAACAGCACAAGAATGATTTTTCTACTCATGTTTATCCTCACGATGCACGCTTGAGCTTTATCAAGCGGAGTTTGCGATGCGCGACAACCGGTTTGATGTAGCGCGTACGAACTTTCGGGAAGTAGTAACTACGCCCTGTCTTCCATGCCTCCAGATCAAACTCGCGGCGCATGCCACACTTGAGGCAGACGCGATACGTTTCACCTTCATGCGTGAATGGCCGAGACATCTTGCGATGCCAGCAGGACCAGAGTTTGGAAACCAGAAACAACAACGTGTGAGTGCTCTTTTTACGACCATGCACAGTTGCAAGCTGGGCCGGTGGACCGTCGGGGGTCATAACTCGCCTCCTCCTGAAAATGCTTCGGTGGTCGGGGGAAATCGTGAAAATAGCGAGAGATGTTAATCACGTAAATCGCCTTAATTTGGTATTTTTGGTGGTCCCGCGAGCGCGCAGACTGCATCTTTCAGGTAGTGCAGATCAGTGTTCTATGGTAGGCGCGCCCTAAGGTTTTGGCGCGCGCGAGGTTGAAAGCGAAGCCGGGATTTTTACGGAGAGCTCGACGACTTTTCCCGCTCGTAAGACGCTGCAATGCACGACCGAGCCCGCATTCACCCGCGCGATGTTGGAAAATATTGACCGGTAGGTATGCCGGTCGATAGTAATTGTCGCGCTATTGACCTTCAGGATGACATCGCCGCCGATCAGCAGACTTTCATTATCGATAACCGCCTCAACCTGTCCGCCAACTAAACCCATCTGGTCCGCCAGAGAATCGCGCGCCACATTAGTGACCAGAAAGCCCGCCTGTTGCGGTACGTTGAGGGCTTTCGCCACGATGCCGGTCACGAGGACACCTTCGAGACCGTTGAGAAATGGATCACGATCGAGCAAGAGCGTGCGCGCGGTGTTGACCGTGGCAGCGAAACCAACGCCCTGAAACTCGCCTGTATCACTAACCACGTTGCTGACGATTGCCACCACTTCGCCAGCCTTATTAAACACGGGACTACCGGAGTTACCCGGATTCACCACTGCATCGGTTTGCAGAAACTCACTCGTGCTCAGAATACCGCCGCGTGTTTCATCCGGCCGGCGCGCACTGATGCGGCCCACAGTCAACGTGTTACTCAAGCCATATGGCGCGCCGACGATAAAGATGTCGTCACCTGTCTCCACGACATCTGAATCGCCGAGCGTCGCGGCGGCGGCAACAGCAGGCACGCGATCTACTTTCAGTAGCGCTAGATCGGCAGAAATGTTTGATTCGACAACCTGCGCTTTGAATCTCTGCCCGTCAGTGAATTCGATCGTGATTGGTAGACCGCTTGAAACGACGTGCGCGGCTGTCAGAATCTGGCCGTCCTTTGAAATCAACACGCCCGAGCCCACACCCGAATCGTCCATCTGGTTCGTGATTGGAGACGACTGGTCTCCGCCAGTGCGAACGATCACTACCGACGACTTCACGCGTCGAAAGGTGTCACGCAGTTGCTGTGCGGAAGCGACGCTGCAAGTTACCAGAAGAATCAAAAGTGTCTTATGAATCATACTTTGTTGATATTGAGCGAGTAGTCGAAATCGGAAAATCGCGTAGATTTGGTAGTCGTACTAAGTGTTCCGTGGTAGGCCACAAAAAGGCACAAAAAACACAAAAAGAAATCTAGAACCATATCTTGATCAGACTCTCGAGAATGACCTGGAACGGAGCCGTCATTGCGTAAGAGCGTTTGCGCCGCAGTCGTAAAGGTGGACCACCGTCGAACACGTTCTGATCGTAGACTGCATCAGACAGGCTCATACTTTTGCGCCTTTTGCGGCCTTCCACCTCACCGGCACGGTTGCAGTCACAATAGTGCCATGCGTATTCGAATCAACTAGTAACTCACCGCCGAGTTGTTTCAGACGATGACGCATCCCTGGAATGCCAACTCCGATACTCTCGAAAGCAGCACCATTTCTCGGCAGACTCAACTTCAAATCATTGCCCTCGTCGCGAATACTGAGACGCACGCAATTGTGCATGTGCTTTACGGAGATCTCAGCAGTTTCACTGTTCGTGTGTCGTCGAATATTGGTTAACGACTCCTGCACGATTCGAAACAACGCGTACTCCACGTCAGGCGGCATGCGATTACCGTTAACTCCTTCTTCATTGAAGGTCACGTTCACGCCACTGCGTTCACTGAAACCTCTGACGTACCACTTCAACGCGGTCACGAGTCCAGCCTGGTCCAGGAGCGGCGGGTGCAGTACGTATGAAAGTGTGCGAATGTCTTTCAACGCCTGCTCGCCGAAGATCAAACTCTCGGTTAACTTGTCTTTGGTTCGCTGGTCTATAGAGAACGTCGCGGTCTGTAATTGCGACAAGTTGAGCATGATCAGCCCGATGCTCTGTGCTGTTACGTCATGCAGCTCGAGCGCGATACGTCGACGTTCTTCATCCTGCGTCCGGAGCAGTAAGCCGGTGAGCTCAGCAAGGTGCTGCTCTGACTCCCGCCGCTCATTCATGGCCCGCCGTTGTCTGCCGCGCTTGATGAGAAGGGCGGAAATCAGACCTGCCTGCAAGACCAGCAAGCCGATGGTCAGGGAGAGAGATGCGAAGAGATACTTCTCTGCGAACATCGCGATACCTCTCGCATGGGGAACGTGAGAGAACCCGAATTGGTGCTTGACGCCATCCCTCTGAACAGTTGATGGGGCGGGCTGAGTATCGAGGGAATGCGCTCTATTTCGAACTATTCGACAACTTTAAGCGGTTACTCTAATCCTTCGTCCGAACCCGCACAATACGTAAAAGTACTAGGTCTATTTGCCACAACTCTTCTAGGAAATTAGGCCAAGTCGCAGGGAATAGCGGATGAGCTCGGCGGTGGTCTCAACACCGAGAGTTTGCATCATCTCGTACTTGTGTGATTCGGCCGTCCGCGTGGAGATGTTCAGTTGTGAAGCGATCTCCTTCATCGTTAATCCACGACTGATCAGCTCGAGCACTTCGCGCTGTCGCGGCGTGATCGTTGTCTTCTGTGTATGAAGGGTGAGCGGTTCAGCCGGACGATTGGTTACCAGTGGTGAGACGTACGTTTTTCCTTCCGCGACCTCTCTGATGGCAGTCACCAGCTCTTCACCTGCCGCTTGTTTCAAAACGTACCCCAACGCGCCACAACGAAAGGCTTCAGCCAGCAGCGTCGCGTCGTCATGCATCGTTAAAAAGATGATCTTCGCTTCACTGCCCTTCTCCGTAATTCGTCGCACAGCATCGAACCCATTCAACACCGGCATCGAGATGTCAACGAGGATCACGTCCGGCGCCAATCGCAGCGTTGCTTCCACGAGCTCTTCGCCGTTTCGGGCCGTGCCGAGCAGATCGAATTCATCACTCAAAAGACTCTCCAGTCCTTGAGCAAACATGACGTGATCGTCGGCGACTAGCAATCTTGTTCGTGTCATCTCAGCGGCACCTTCGCGACGAGCATTGAGCCACGACCTGGTGTCGAAAAAATCTCGCAACTTCCCTGAAGCAGACGCAAGCGCTCTTCAATACTAATCAATCCCAATCCGCCATCCTGCCGGAACCTTTCGACGTCAAACCCTTTACCCGAATCGGACACACACAGCTCCAGGAATTCAGAATCTCTCTTGATGGAAACGACAGCCGACCTGGCGCCGGAATGTCGCGCCACATTTCGCAGCGCTTCAACCGCAACTCGATAAAGACCGATCGACGTTTGGAACGGTATGCGTTCGTCGCACAGCTCGGCGCTGAGCCTGACGTCGATCTGTTCCTCGTGAGCGAAACTCGCGATATATGACTCGAGCGCCTTCACCAATCCGAGGTGCTCCAAAACCGCGGGATGTAGCTGGTGCGACAATCTGCGCACTTCGTTTGTAAGATCGCTCGCTGTTTCGCGTAGCTGATCCAGCTCATCGATGAGTGCTCCGTCCGGCATCGGAACGTTTCTCTTGAGCTGACTGATATTCATCGACAGCGTGGCAATCTTTTGATTCAGATCGTCGTGCAGCTCGCGTGAGATACGACGACGTTCTGCTTCCTGAACATCGATCAATCGTCCCAGCAGTTTGCGAACTTGATCGTGGCTTTGATGTAGTTTCTCCTGGCTCTCACTCAGGGCTCTGGATGCTTGATGAGCGGAGTCAAGCGCCAGCTCGAGGCGCTGCTCTTTTTGCACTGCGAGTTCCTGTGCTCGCTCACGTTCTTTAATGAGCGCGGCGAGAAACATGAGGGGTAGCGAGGCGAGTATCAGGAAGAGTTGCACCGAAAGCGCGTTCATCTCGGCTGACTGAGTGGCGAATGGTCCAAAGCCGTGAATCGCTCCCCAGATTTCAAAGAAACTGACGATAACGAGCGCCCCGGTCGCCCCGCGGGGACCGAATCGTATTGCTGCCCAAAGTAAAATCGGTAAGGGTAAGTAGAGGAGTGCCGGTCTCGTTTGGCCTGTGTTACGTACATTGAAACTGATCAGTCCGACAATCAACAAACCGGCTCCCAGCGCACCGGCTTCCAGACCTTTCCAGAGAGTCTGACGAAATGACGGGAATCCACCCCGCCCCCAGGTTACGATTAGCGGCACCAACGTCAACGACGCCAGGACGTTCGAGAAGAAACGCAGGCGAAAGACTGACAAGTAAGGGCTGTGGCCAAAATGGTTCAGCATCACGAAGGCGGAATCGAGGAATGACGAGAGGAATGGGCCGAGTAATGATACGAGGATAAAGATCGAGACGTGGTGCGTGTTATCAAAACGCAACTCAGATTTGTTAGTGAAATATCGCAGTAGAGACGCGCTGATGAGGGCTTCAGCGCAGTTGCTGACAAACCAGCACAGGATCATTGTCGACGGTATATCTGCGTTGAGCTGTACGAGTATGTGTGCCGGAAAGGCGGCAAGCAGCAGAAACCACCACGAGCGTGGCTTAGATAATATTAAGGCGGCGAAGAGGATTGAGTTTGGCGGCCAGAGCGTTGAGACAGGATGTGGTTGGAAAGTTAAGGCAAAGCCAATCTTCGCGCCGATGTAGTAAGCGGCGCCAACCGACAGGGCTGCGAGCGCAGGTCGCAGAATACGCCGGCTCGCAAACTCATTATTGCTGACCCTTGTTGTACCCACGACGAGCTCAGACATCGCCGGGCCCTCCGTGCTAATACTTTGATTACACAAGCCGGGGCGAGCGGCTTTTAGGTTTCACCCTGAAGTTTCGAAAGTATAGCACGAGGCAAATTTCGCGATCTTCATCCACAGTAATACGCCGAAGGCGTTCGCTAATTTCAGCCCAAAGGTTAGAGCGCCAGTGACAACCTTAGGTAGACAAATAAAATTTTTGTTAACCCTGAAAGGGTTTCACGGTTGGCGAACCCCTTCAGGGTTGAATACATGTTGTTAGCAGACCCAGGGTTCTCGTTCCTCGAACCCTGGGCTGAGATTAGCGAACGCCTTCGGCGTAAATTGCATGCTCAACTTATGGCGTCACTGTCTGCGCGAAGGCGGGCTCTGGGACTTGCCGCTCTTCGGCGAGGAAACGGTAAGCGACCCCAGCGAGCGCAGCGCCGAGGATGGGCGCTAGCCAGAATAGCCAGAGCTGTTTCAGCGCCCAGCCGCCGGCAAAAATCGCCGGACCCGTGCTGCGAGCGGGATTAACAGACGTAGCGGTCACGGGAATCATCACGAGATGAATCAGCGTCAGAGCCAAACCGATCGCCACACCCGCCAACGCTTGTGGCGCACGTTTGTCAGTTGCTCCAAGGATCACGATCAGAAAGAAGAACGTACAAATCAACTCACCGACGAGTGCCGCAAGTAGTGAGTAGCCGCCAGGGGAATAAGCATCGTAACCATTCGCTGCGAAGCGTGAATTCACATCGAATCCAGCCTTGCCAGTCGCAATAACGTAAAGAATGCTAGCGCCTGCGATCGCGCCTGCCACTTGCGCCAATACATAGGGAATGACGTCACGGCCCGGAACCCGCCCTGCGGTACACAGTCCCACGGTAACGGCGGGATTGAAGTGCCCACCGGAAATGTGTCCCACCGCATAGACCATCGTCAACACTGAAAGTCCAAAAGCTAACGAGACACCAAGAAACCCAATGCCAAGTCCGGGAAAGGCGCCCGCCAACACAGCGCTGCCACAACCACCGAACACGAGCCAGAACGTTCCGAGAAACTCCGCCGTCATCCTTTGTGAAAGTGAGAATACGTTCATTGTCTTGTCCCCTCATTAGCAAAATGCAGATGGGCCAGAGCTCCCCATCAGTCGCGCTCTGGCCCATCACGCTGAGGTTAAAGCTGGTGCCCTCTCCTCCTGTTGGAGTGCGCCCTTGCTCGCCTCAGTGTCGATCATCTCTCCACTCATCGGAGATCTATGAAATGTACGTACGTCCGGCCAAAACCTCTTTGACAGCCATGAGCAGGTCGCCATTCATTTTGGCCTTCGTCACGTATCCTTCCGCGCCCGTTTCCAACGCCGCCGTCTTGAAATCAAAATCATCATGAAGCGTCAGAAAGACTATCCTGATCTGCGAGTCGCTCTCTTTGATCCGTTGCGCGACCTCGATGCCGCTCATACTCGGAAGCGAAATATCAAGGACGCAAAGATCAGGTTTTAATCGCTCGACTGCTTCGAGAAACGCCGGCCCGTCACTCATCGCTTCCAACACGTTAAACTGCCGCTTCAGCAGGTGAACAATCGTATTGCGTATTTCTTCATGATCGTCCACTACTAAAATACGCGCACGCGCCACTCGGGCCTCTTTGCAGTCAATCGGGTTTTCAAATCTTCGAAGCTACTCGTGACATCCTAAAGAGGTGCGCGTCAAAAGGTACTGGCAAAACTGACAGGTTTCTCAATTATGCGGCCACGATCGAGCTGCGCATCGCGTATTCGATTAGCTCGGCGCTGCTTCTGATTTGCAGGTGCTCCATCATCGTGTACTTGTGGAACGCAACGGTGCGCGGAGATACGTTCAGCACAAAGGCAACTTCTTTCATCGACCGGCCTTCAGCCAACAGTTGCAGCACTTCTTTTTGCCGCAAGGTCAGCGGGCTGGTGGTCTTTCTTCGTTTGAAGTTTTGCACGAATGAGCCCACCATCCCTTTGGTCATCAACGGCGTCACGTAGAAACCACCGCGCACCACTTCACGAATCGCCTTTTGCAATTCAGTGGCCGCGGAAGTCTTGAGCAGGTAGGCTGACGCCCCTAAACGAAATGCTTCGCCGGCCGTGTCCGGATCGTGATTCATCGTGAGATAAATCAGCTTAACCATAGGCATCGCCTGCTTGAGCCGTTGTCCTGCGTTCAAGCCATTCATCGTCGGCATGCCGATGTCCAGCACAACGACATTCGGATTGAGGGCTGGGGCGCCCTCCATCAGCGCCTGGCCGTCAGCAAACGTGCCAACAACTTCAAACTCCGGCTCGAGTAGATGTTTAAGGGCGTCCAAAATAATCGTGTGATCATCTGCGAGAACCACGCGGGGGCGTTTCATAATTCCTCCATTACTGTCGGGATCGATCGAATCAATTTAAGTTTGGGGAGTGTTAGCTTTCAATGGAACTGACACCTCGATGCGTGTGCCGCGTAGGGGGCGCGAGTACACATTTATTTCACCGCTGAGGAGGTGTAGTCGTTCCTTCATGCTGATGAAGCCAAGCCCTTTCTCCATCAACTCCGTCTTCGTATTGAATCCACATCCGTTATCAGAAACCACGAGGCGCACGGCGTTTCGATTTTTGGTCAACACTACGCGCGCCGATTCCGCGCCGCTGTGCTTCACGCAATTGCGCAAACCTTCCTGCGCGATGCGAAACACACACAACGTAACGTCTTTATCCAGCATCGCCGGAAATCCGCTTTGATGAAATTCAACTTTGAGCTTTTTACTTTCGGTAAGCTCGGCGCAAAGACTCCTGACTGCCGCTGCCAGTCCCAGGTGGTCCAACTTCGAAGGGTGCAGCTTGTATGAAAGCTGGTGCAGCTCTGCGGCTATATCCTGCGCCTGAGTCTGCAAACGCTGAACAGTGCGATGTAACGGAATCTGTTTTTGGAGCTTCTGCCCGAGCTGGTCCAGCTCGATTGATAAAACCGCGAGCCGTTGATTGAAGTCGTCGTGCAGCTCGCGCGCAACCCTGCGTCGCTCTTCTTCCTGCGCTGCAATCAAACGGCCACCTACGTCTTTCAAAGCCTCTTCCGCACGTTTCCGCTCCGAGACGTCGATCATGAAGCCGTGCAGACTGGTGACCCCCTCGATCTTCGCATCGACGCTGATCAGGTTCTGCACCCAAACTAATGATCCATCACTCGCCCACATGCGAAACGTGAGATCGAAGTGCTGCGTGATTCGGGTCTGTTTCTGATAAGCGGCCAGCACGGGGAACAAATCATCCTTGTGGATATGCTTAACGAGGAAATTCGGCTCGTACCAATCGGCGACCGGATATCCCAGCATCTTCACTGCCTGCTCGCTGACATAATTCAAGCGCTGGCCTTCAACCTCACCTTCCCACGTGAGGATCTTTGTCCCCAGGAGCTCGATCAAACGTTCTTTGCTATTTCTGAAATCAGGGTCACCAGACCGCAGTTCTTCATGGGTAATCAAAACTCTGAAACTCGATCCCGGCAGATTCAAACGCGCCGCGTGCATTCGAAAAGGCCGCTGCTCGGTCAACGAGTGGAAGTAATACTTGCGATGAAACTCCCGCTCCGTTCCGAAGAGAATGTCCTGAATGTCGTCAGCTAGAGTGATTCTTGCGTCTTCGTCCGATTCTGACTGTGTTGACCTTCGGCAGTTTTCAAAGTATGCCGTGCCGTTTTTATCTGCTGAGTTACGCTCGAACAAGCTCCAGGCTTTACTGGCATAGATGATCGAACCCGATTCATCGAGGACGGCGACATTCGAAACACACGCGTCAACAATCGCTCGCAGAAAGTCCTCTGGTGGATTGCTGGTGTCCTGCACGATCGAATTGGCTGTTTGTCTAATGATGTTCGACAACATAGCGTTAGTCCATTTCAGGTTTGCTCAGGTGCGAAGTCACATTTGCCTTCGAATCGATACTCCGGATGCTCAACACTGTTATCGCTCCTCTGAGAACGGCGAAGTCATTCGATCGAAGGCAATTGTTCAGATCTCTTTCAGAATCCCACTCGCTTACGAGCAGGGTTGAATTCTCATCAGCCGTGTCGAGATAAAAATCGAGCGTGCGGCAACCTCTGGCTTTCTTTAGTGGATCGAGTAACCGCCGGACCGTTTGAAAGAACTCTGTCCGCTTGTCCGGTTGCACGGTGATTCTTGTAGTGTTCACAATCATGTCGGGTCACACTCACACGTGTAGATAACGGTCCGCACATTCCGTAAAACAGTTGAACAGTTTCTCTTTCGGCTTAAACTCCGGTAAGAGACGGGCGAATATAATCCTCGATGTAAATCCTGATGGCTGTTTGGAGGAGCAATAGGTGTGCCCAAAGTACGTTCACGCACGTAACGTTCATACGTCTTTTGTTTTTAACACTTATGTTTTGGACGTACCAAAAAGGGCGGTTGACTAGCCGTTATATTTCGCGGGAACTGCGTTAATGCGTGGATGATTATCGTGGGGGAATCGTGGGTGGTGCTATTACGTGGATCCGCGGTGACTGTTCAACTCCCTGTTGCGTGTCGCCGTTGTATTCCGAGCTTGAGCATTCGCGTTCGTAGCGTACTCGGATTGAGCCCAAGGATCTTCGCGGCCCCGAATGGACCTTCAACTCGCCAGCCGGTGTTCTCAAGAGTGCGTATGATGTATTCGCGTTCGATCTCTTCGAGAGTCTGAGTCGGCACGGTTTCTTGAGGAACCCGTTCAAACTGATCAACAACCTGAAGCGCGCTTCCCTTCGTGTGTATCACCGCGCGTTCAATCACGTTTGCCAACTCCCGGACGTTTCCCGGCCACGAGTGCAATTGCAAGTTCTGCATGGTCCGGGGTGAGACTGAGGAGATCTTTTTGTCGAACTTCTTCGCATACATCCGGCAAAAATGCTCGACCAATAGCGGGATATCTTCCTTGCGCTGTCGCAGGGGTGGCATCGTAACCGGATAGACATTCAAGCGATACAGGAGATCCTCTCGAAACGTTCCCTCTTCAACTGCCGCCTTTAGATTACGATTCGTAGCGGCAATGATTCGCACATTGATCTTGATTGTTTTACTGCTGCCCAGCCGCTCAAACTCATTCTCCTGGATTACACGTAGCAATTTTACCTGCGACTCCGGTGGCAGCTCGCCGATCTCGTCGAGGAAGATCGTGCCGCCGTTTGCCAGCTCAAAACGACCTTGTTTCTTCCCGGCAGCGCCCGTAAACGCGCCCTTCTCATGACCAAACAGCTCACTCTCGATCAGCGTCGGAGACAGGGCGCCGCAGTTTACCTTTATTAAAGGACGATCTTTCCGCGTGCTGCCACCGTGAATAGCGCGCGCGGCGAGCTCTTTTCCGGTTCCCGTCTCACCAGTAATAAGGACAGTCGAATCCGTCGGCGCAACCTGAGTGATCTTGAAAAGCACATATTTAATAGCGTCGCTTTGTCCGATGATCTCGCCAACGTTCTCGTCCAGTTGCAACTCTTGTTGCAGGTAAATGTTTTCCGCCTCGAGCTGGTTCTTCAACTCGTGCAGCTCGTCGTGCGCTTTCTTCAGCGCGACTTCAGACTCTTTACGCTCGGTGAGATCGATACAGGAACCAATGAAACCCAGGAATGTGCCGTCGGGCGAGAAGCGCGGAACGCCTGAGTCGTATATCCATCGATATTCACCATCGTGCCGCAGTAGCCGGTACTCAGTTTCAAACGGTCGTCTGGCATCAACACTGCTGGAAAACGCTTCCCGGCAATGCTCTACATCGTCCGGGTGAATGCCCTCGAGCCAGCCGTTTCCCAATTCTTTTTCAAGCGTTGAGCCCTTGAAGTCGATCCATGGTTTGTTAACGTAAGTACACGACTTATCCGGAGCCGCGACCCAGATCATGACCGGGGCGGTATCGGAAACGTCCCGGAAGCGCTGTTCACTTTCCTTCTCAAATCGTTCTTCAGTGAGATGCGACTGTGCCGCTTCTCTTAGATAAGAGATACGTTTGTACTCACCTTCAGCTTTGCGTTGTTTAGATCTGGCGAGCAATAAACCAGCAATCAGGACAGCTTGAAGCAGCAGGACAGCAAGAATAAGGACAACTTGCAAAGACGAAAGGGCCAATAGGCCCATTGGGGAGACAAGGGGTTCCATCACAATATGTTTTGCAAAAATTTCTCACAAAGATGTTAAGACCGCTTATCCACAGATTACACAGAAGCCGTAAAGAATCTGCGTAATCTGTGGATACCACTTTTAATGCGCGGCCGCGATCTCTTTGAGTGTCATGCGCCCTCGCGTGACACCTCCCCAAACGAGACCGCGGCTCGCGCGTCGGGAAGTCACCTCCGCTCCGGATTCGCCCCACGTCTCCGTCAGCGACGGCCACCTCCTCGAGATCCACCACCTCCTCCTCTAGAACCTCCGCCGCCGCGAGAGCCGCCATAGCCACCGACGCTGCCACTGCTGCGACTGCGGCTATAACTACCAAAATCGCGACTGCGCTGCGCGCCACTACTGCGTGCGGCTCGATCGCGTTCGAGGCCGCTCATCGTGCCGCGATCTATCTGACTCGCCCGGGAGCCACTACCAGCACTACCGGCTCGTTCGCCCCTTGCACGCTCTGATCGCTCTGTATTCCGCGCGCGATCGTTCAACATGCTGTCACGCACCGAAGAATCTCCTCGCTGCTCCGGCCGCTGCGCACCATTCCAACTGCCGTTATCCCACTTGCCCCAGTTGCCGTTCGCATCGCGGCGGTAGACGTTTCCATCTCTACCCGCATAAACGTTGTCGCCCTTTGAGCCAACGAAGCCACCACCGTCTGGTCCACGACGAGAAATCATTCCTCCCTGATCTCCACGCGTGACACGTGTCGTATTCCCGGAGCTGTTGGTAAATCGTTTGGTGCTGGCCCAATCGTCGCCGCGCTGCACCTGAGTCGATCCCCAACTGCCGTAGACGTTCGAGCCCTGGCGTGTTTGCGCATATGTTCCCGTGCGCGGGTTATACGCCTGCGCCGCTCCGCGCGCTCCGTATGGCCCATAGGCAAACGCGCCGCGCGCATACGTGCCGGTGCTCGGGTTGTAACGAGCGCCAAAGCCCGCGCCGCCGTATGGTCCATATATTCTTCCGGCAGTTCCGTAAACACCCGAGTACGAGTTGTACCAGGCGCCATAGCCATACGTGCGCCAGTACGGGTAATAAATCCCGCCGTAGTAATATGGCGGG
>JGI12363J15224_100053_pt1 | contig 26360 bp, 19 predicted proteins | sample ForSoiNitrogNN91_FD_15224 | JGI IMG/M metagenome (IMG submission 15224)
CTCAGTTGAACGACGGTGCAGTACCGCCGGCGTATCAGGAGCTTGTGAGAAAGGCGCTCACATCGCAACGGATTGAGCGGTCGTCGCAGTTGCAGGGACTGACGCGACCGTCGAGCTCGTTGATGGGTGCGAATGAGAAGCAAGAGTTTTCAGTGCTTGCGCCGGCCGGGATCGTGCTGATGAATGATCGACCGAAGTTTCGATGGTCCAGGTTGGAGGGCGCAACGGGTTACGTGGTTGAAGTGTACGATGAGCAGTTTAAGCGCGTGATGGTGAGCCCGGAGCTAACGACCGTATCGTGGAACGCGATGCAATCACTGCCGCGTGGGGCAGTTTACTTGTGGCAGGTGAAAGCAGTTAAGAACGGTCAGGAGGTGACTGTTCCGCGTCCGCCCGCACCGCAGGCAAAGTTCCGAGTGATTGACGAGACACGGTTGGATGAGATCTTGAAAGCGAAGCGAGCTTATGGATCGTCGCACTTGACGCTTGCATTGCTCTATGCGAAAGCCGGACTACTGAACGAAGCGGAGCAGGAGTTGCGATTGCTGCAACGTGCGAATCCGCAGTCTGAGATTGTGAGGAAGCTTCTGCGGCAACTACGGTAGTTGTGGACAGGATTTACAAGATTTTTCAGGATTTACAGGATTCTTATCTTGTTAATCCTGAATAATCTTGTAAATCCTGTCTAACGCCCATCACCAACAATCACGAACCCACCCCAGTAAAACGGATGACTCGTCTCCGGGTTTTTCATCACCTTTAACGCTGCCTGTCTTAGCGCCGCCGACTTCGCGCCAGATGAAATCAACCCGCGATGAAAGTTGACCATCAAATCGCGCGTGCCCGCCGACTCAACCTTCCACTGGCTCACAACGATCGACGGCACACCCGCCATGAACATGGCCCACGAGAAGCCAATCATCCCTTCACCCGCACCGAAGCGCCCGCGCGCAGTCTCGCACGCCGACACCACCACCAGATCAGCACGCAAATCGAGTTGCATCAGCTCCCACGCTTCCAGTAATCCATCTTCACCCGCGCCGCCTTCTGCCAGCGCTAAATGTGAATACATCGGCGACGCGTTGTTCAGAATCCCGTGTGTCGCGAAGTGAAGTATCTTCGCCCCACTCGCTTCACCTTTGACACGATCCTCGCGTGCCTCCGCGCCGATATAAACCTTGCTGCGCGAAGCGCCATACAAACGTCCCAGCGCTTTCACTTCCTGCTCCGCCTCAGGCAACGGATCCAGTTTGCCATCGCGCAACGTCAGCGCCGCACGTTTCAACGTCTCACTACCGAGGGTGGGATTGCCAAGCGCGAGTAATGTCGGCGGCGATGCATGCGCAGCTTCAACTTTTCGACGCTTCGTCATCTCACGCAGCACAGTCAGTGACGGCGCATAACTGATCGCCGCATCTTCGATCACGAAACGATTCGCACTGTTGACGAGCGTCTGAAACGGCAAGTCCCACAACGTGTTATCCGGAACGATGATGAGGTTCGTGCGCCCGCGTAGCTGAGCTTCTGCCGGCTTGAGCAACGACTCGTACAGCTTGAACGACGCCGCGCGGAAACCGAGATCGCGCGCGGCAAGCTGCTTTCGAAAAGCCTCGGTCTGCTTCGCCAGTTCGTCTCGCTTCAACGGCAACGTGTAGACACGCACGTCAGCATCATCGTTTCTCTTCGTAACGACAAACAAAAACGTCTTGTCATCGTCAACTACGTATTCAAGCAACGCACTCGAAGCGTCCGGCACAAACGACGCGAGCTCCTGCGCTTTGACGATTGGCGTCTCACCACGCTGCAATCTGAGCTCAGGATGCATGACGTAAAGTCGCGTCTCAAAGTCTTCGTATTCGAGCCGCGCCTTCTCAACCGCGCTCTTCAAGTCTGCTACACGCGCAGCGTCAGGCTTATCGCGACGACTCTCCGTCGTGAGCTGCGAGTTGAGCGTCCTGAGTTTTAGTCGTTGGCGTTCTTCTGCTTCCTGCTCTTCTTTAGACCACGACTTGCGCAGGTTTGTGCGCCCGGTTTGAAGTGCATCGAGTAACACACGTGCTTTCGATTGCTCTGCGAACGTCAGCGCCTCGGCGTACTTCTGTTGCGACACCAGCACGTCGATCATGCCGAACCACGGCGAAAGTCTGTTCTCCAGAAAACTCTGTTGCTGCTGTTCGCCGCCCGCGACTTCACGACGCAGCGCTTCGATGCCCTTAATCGACGCGAGAAAACTGTCGCGAGCTTCCGCGGGCTTGCCGAGACCGACAAGCGCGCGGCCAATGTTGTCCTGCGCGGTCCAGATCTCTTCGCGACTGTAAATGTCATCCGCGAGTTTCGCAGAGCGCTGGCTCACTTCCAGCATCTCAGCATACTTGCCTTGTGCTTCATAAAGACGTGCGAGATTGTTGAGCGAAAGAGTCACGGCGCCGCGATCCTTACCTGACTCACGCAGACGAAGACTTTTCATCAACGGTTCGAGCGCCTCGTCGTAGCGGCCCTGCAAGCGATACGTGTCGCCGATGTTATTCAACACGCGCGCGATGCCGGGCGTTGCATTCAATGACTCAAACGCCGGCAGTGCTTTCCGAAACCATTCGAGCGCTTCGTCATACTGTCCCTGCGACTTATAGATCACGCCGATGTTGTTTTGAAGATTCGCGATTCCAAACTTGTCGTCAGCTTCTACGAGTAGATCGAGACTCTTACGCGAATACGCGAGAGCCTGGTCCAGGTGGCCCTGACGCCTGTAGACGAGTCCGATGTTTTGATACTTGTAAGCCAGACTTCGTCGATCGATCGACTCGCCCATTTCCTGAAGAACGCTGAGACTCTTGTGAAGATAGTCGAGCGCTTCCGCGTAGCGGCCCTGAGCGAGATAGCGCGTGCCGATGTTGTTCAGCGCCATGTTGAGCGTGCCTTTGTCGCCAAGCTCTTCACTGAGCGCGCGTGCTTTGAAATAGAAATCGAGGCCGATCTTGTAATGCCCGAGGTTTGTATGGGCCAACCCGAGGCTGTTGAAGATCAGAGCGGTCAATTTTCTGTCGTCGGTTTGCTGACTCAGCGCGAGGCTCTTCTCGTACAGCTCCAGTGCAAGCTGGTGTCGACGCTCTACATCGTGAACGTACGCCATCGAGTGCAGCGCTTGTGCTTGCCCTTTCTTGTCACCGCGTTCTTCAAAAGTCGTGAGGCATTTCTGCCAGTAATTAATCACTTCCTGCGGCGGCGTGCGTTGGTTGATCTCGCCACCATCACAGGGCGACTGCCCCAGGACAGGCGTGATAAGACTAAGAGTAAAGATCAGCAGAGTGAGCGGCTTTCGGAACGCGATCGACACGGACGACCCTCCTTAGCTGTACTGGCTTAAATGTAACGCGTAAAGTGGCCACAAAAAGGCACAAAAGGCACATAAAAAGACAAACCATCCTTTATGTGCCTTTTGTGCTTCTTTGTGGCTAAAAATTTTTTCGCGGCAAAACAGTAATAACAGTAATAAGTAGCGAGCTTCAGCAACTTCATCCTTCGGTTATGCAAATACGTTCGAAGGAGAAACTCATGTATCGCATTCTCGTACTAATCGCTCTCGTTACTTTCGCCACCACATCAGCGTTCGCATTCGACAACTCCAACGGTCCCGAACTGCCGGAGCAATGCAGCAGTATCCGTGTTCCGGAAGGAAACAAGCTCACGTTTCACGCCTATGCCAAGGGCGTACAGATTTACAAATGGAACCTCGTCACACAGAAATGGGACTTGTTAGCGCCACAGGCCGGCTTATTTGCCGAGGAGAATTATTTCGGTGAGATCGGCAGTCACTACGCTGGTCCAAGATGGGAGAGCAAGAGCGGCAGCATCGTCGAAGGTCGTCGCGTGCTCGGCACTGGTTGCACTCCCGATCCGAGTGCAATTGCGTGGATATTGCTCTCGAAGTTCACGACCGAAGGCTCTGGCATCTTCAGCAAGGTCACATATATTCAACGTGTGAACACGGTTGGCGGTCTGGCTCCGAGTGAGCCGGGTTTAGTCGATGGCGAGACGAAGCAGATTCCGTACACCGCGGAGTATTACTTCTATAAAGCCGAGAACCCGAGCAGCAATTGATATTGAGCCGCGGATTTACGCGGATAACGCAGATCAGCGTTAATCCGCGTAATCCGCGGCTTAGACCTTACTGGTCCAACTTACCTGTTTGTCGGTGATGTGCGGCGTAGGCTAATTTCTTACGGCTCAATTTGTGCTGGAGTCGATCCTTCAAAGACGACGCAGTCTCTGCCAGCGACGCACACTCTTCCATCACTGCGGGCATAGCGGCGAAACTCGCACACGCCGCTCGCGTTTCAGTAAGCGCAACACCCAGCACAAATTCAGCACCAGCGTAGTCTCCCGCATCCATACGCTTCATCGCTTCATTTCGCGCGCGTGCGTTCATCAAAAACTGCACGGCTTTAATCACTTCATCGTTCACTAGACTGTTCTCAACCTGAGAAGCAAACTCGACCGTGTGCGCTTGTTTCAACACTTCCGCCTGCTTCGCGTCCTGCGGCGTGAAACCGAGCCGCAAATCGAGCAGACGCATCTGACTCCCGGCATCCTCCGCACCGACTTTCAACTGCGCCACGATGTCGAGCGGTGAACCGGCCTGTAAATTCGGCAGTCGATAACGCCCGGTCTCAGTCAAATCAAAGTCATTGAGCACGTCGACAATGCGAACGCCATCGGCAGGAATCAGCGACAGCGAAACGGTGTGTGCATGCTGCGCGATCAGACCTTCGAGCTCTGTCTGAAAAATGTGCCGCATGTCGTCAGGCTCGACGACGTGCCATGCATTGCCGCCGCCCGATTGGGCCATCGGCATCAGCAAGTCTTCATTGAAATCCGCGCCGATACCGATCGTCGACGTGCTAACGCCGCGCTGGTAAAGACCCATCGACTGCGTAACGATCTCGTCTGTATTTGTGATGCCGATATTTGCGAGCCCGTCAGTTATCAGGACCACACGATTGATGCCCTGGTCGAGCATTCGTTCGCTCACTGTCAAACCACCGCGCACCCATGCTTCGTGCAGCGCCGTAGAACCGCGAGCAGTGACGCGCGCGATCAGATCTTTCATCGCCTGCTTGTTCGTGACTGGCTCACTCGGAAACAGCACCTCGACACGATCGTCAAACGTGACCACGCCCAGACGATCCGCCGGCAACATTTGATTGACGCAAAACATCGCTGCTTCGCGTGCGCGGATCATCTTCTCGCCTTCCATCGAGCCGGAGCGATCCAGGACCAGGCTGAGATTCAGATCGGGACGGCCCTTCCAGTTTGGGCGCGTGCTGAGGTCCGGGCTCAGCGCCGGCGGTGTTATGCGAATCAGCACATCCACAGTTTGGTCTCGTCCTGCTTCAAGCTTCGCGTGTGTGGTGAAAAACTCTACCTTCGGATACTCCATGTCAGAACTCCTTCCTAATCGCGTAATCGGCGTAATCTGTGGATTGCTCTTTCCAGTAAACCTCGCGTCTTGCCGGTTGTTGCCGGGGGTGCGTAATCAGAGCGAACGTGCAGCTCGAGCCCGGGTTCGATTTCAACTCTTTGCCATGAGTGTGACGATGCATCGAGGTGTTGCGGTGGCGGAGCGGCAGCTTGTGTTGGTGCTGGTGCGAGTAGCGATTCGAGATACTGTTTCGCTTCAGTCTTCTTTCCCGCAGGACCGCGCACACCAAGCAGCGTCTCGAGTTCCTGTTCGCTCTTGCCGGCGACGAGCTCGCGTATCTTTCGAATCGGCAAATGCTCCGCTTGCAGTTTCTTGACTGTGAGCAACTGTAAAAGGTTCAGGTAACTAAAGACCGACGCCGTTCCCTGCCGCTCTTCGGGCGTCTGGATGAGTCCTTCAGCAAGGTAATATCGAATCGTTCGCTCATCGGGAACGCTCGTAACAGTACCTCTCTGCTGCTCGAGCTGGAGCCCCGAGACAAGCTGTCCACTCACCCGCGCAAACTCCGGCAACCCAACATACTTCCTGCCCTTTTCCTTCAACACGCTCATCGCCATGGGACGGCACTATACTCCTGACAGTATTTACTGTCAACAGCAATCAGCGGCCAGAGAAATTATTGGTGGTGGTCCTAATTTCATCTCTGCGTGATCTCTGCGTCCTCTGCGTCTCTGTGGTTTAATTGTAACTGCGGATAAGTTCACCGCAGAGACGCAGAGGACGCAGAGATCGCGCAGAGAATTTGGACGCTACCATTTCGCATGATTTGCAGTAATGACTACCATTTCCCAAACTCTTAAAGCAGTCATCGGTGTGATTCATGTTGGCGCGTTGCCGGGGACGCCGCGCGGGGAGAAGAGTGTCGCGGAGCTGGTGAGGCAGGCGAAGGAGGAGGCGAGGGTTTATAGAGAGTGCGGTGTTGATGGTGTGATCATTGAGAACATGCACGATGTGCCGTATCTCAAGGGTGAAGTCGGGCCGGAGATTGTCGCCGCGATGACGGCGATTGGCATTGAGGTGAAAAGCGAGTGCCAGTTGCCGGTGGGTATTCAAATTCTCGCAGGGGCAAACATCGAAGCAATGGCGGTTGCACATCAACAACCTCGCTGCCTACGATTGAAATACTGTTGCACTTCTGAAACAACTTCGTGAATCACACTTGGCAAGGTTTGATCAGGAGGTTAGTTATGAGTCAAGCGGGTATTACAGACAAGGAAAATTCGAACATGATCAAAGACCCGGAAGACTGGGTCACCGGCGACGAGGAGATGACTGGCGCACAGCGTTCATATCTTCAAACTCTCTGCGAAGAAGCGGGCGAAGAGTTCGATCCCAATCTAACGAAAGCCGAAGCATCCAGACGAATCGACGAGTTACAACAACAGACCGGCCGCGGTATCGATCACTAGAATTTTTAGCCACAAAAAGGCACAAAAACACAAAATAAAGACCCCCAGATTGATCGCTCGTCAAGTAATTCTCTTTTGTGTTTTTGTGCCTTTTTGTGGCTAAGCTGCCTGTTTCTCGTTGGGCGCCTTCTCTCCCTTCTCTTTCGCTTCGGGTTCGCCCTGCTTCGCGGCGGCGTTCTCGATTTCGGAGTTTATCTCACCACCTATCAACACGGCGGCGCCCGTAAAATACAACCAAAGCATCAGTATGATCACGGCGCCGAGTGAGCCATACGTCGCACTGTAGGAATTGAAAAAATGCAGGTAGACGCGAAAGCCGAGTGAGACAAGCAGCCACAGCACCACACCGATAGCGGCACCGGGCGTTAGCCACTGCCATGATTGTTCACGAAAATCAGGAGCGAAGTAATAGATCAACGCAAACGCGAGCATGATGCAGGCGAACACCACCGGCCACTGAACGATCTTCCACGTGGTGGGGAAAACCGGACCGAAACCGTAATGAGCAGCTAGCCACTCCGCGATCTTTCCACCCGCCACAACCAGCACCAGCGCGCCGATGATCAAGACGGAGAGCGCCATCGTCAAACCTATCGAAACCAACCGCTGCTTCCACCACGGTCGAGTCTCCTTCAGATCGTACGCGGTGTTGAGCGATCCGGTGATCGCTGTGAGTCCATTCGACGCCGCCCACAACGCAGCCAGAATTCCAAACGACAACTTCCCGCCACTACTCGCCGTCGACACTTCAACCATAGTCGCGTCGATCAGTTGAAACGCCGACGGCGGCATGATGCGCGCGAGATAGTTGAAGAGCATGTGGCGCGTGCCGGTTCCCGACCCGAGCACGAGACCGATCACAGAAGTCAGAAAGATCAGGAACGGAAAGAGCGCGAGCAGAAAGTAGTACGACAACTCCGCCGCACGGCCAAACACGTTGTCTTCCTGAACCTCACTCCAAACACGTTTGGCTAATTGCAGCCAACTCAAACCACCGAGTTTCCAAAGTGATGGCATTGCAGTCGTTCCCCCTCGATGTGCTGCTGTATTAGCAAAAAGTACGCCACACACTCACCCTGTCGTGTTAATCTGCAAAAGTCTCACCTCCCGAGCCCAGGGCTATCTCATTCCCAACCCCTTGAAGGAGCTCAATGACAAAACAGAAGAATGGTTTGACTCGCAGACGTTTCCTCGAGCGCGTCGGCATCGCGGGCGGCTCGGTCGCTCTGTACGAGACGATGACAGCGCTCGGACTGATCAACCTTCCGGAAGCATGGGCGGGTCCGCCCCAACTTGCCCCAGGATCCGGAACCGGAAAGAAAGTCGTGATACTCGGCGCCGGCATCGGCGGTCTCACTGCGGCTTACGAACTCACCAAAGCAAACTACACCGTACAGATCATCGAAGTAACAGAAAGAGCGGGCGGTCGCAATCACTCCGCGCGGCGCGGCACCGTTCTCGAAGAGAAGACTGAAAGCGGCGAGACTTTCCGCCAGGTCTGCAAATTCGATGAGGGCCTTTATCTCAATCTTGGACCAGGCCGACTTCCCTATCATCATCGCAGAGTTCTTCATTACTGTCAGGTCCTCGGCGTGGCTCTGGAAGTCTACGTAATGGAGACGATGGCAAACTTGTTTCAGACGAACAAAGCGTTCGGTGGCAAGCCGCAAGTCCGTCGACAAATCTACAACGACATGCAGGGCTACATCTCGGAGATGCTGGCGAAAGCCGTCAATCAAAAAGCACTCAACCAAAACATGGACGAGGGCGATCGCAACCGGCTTCTGTGTCTCTTGAAGACGTTTGGAGATCTCGGTGAGAACGACCAGTGCACGAAGTGCGGAAAACAAAAATGTGCGACGTGTAATAAGAGCTGTTCGGAATGCATCTCTTGCGAGAAGCAATGCCAAACGTGTTTTGACTACACCGGATCGACGCGCGATGGCTGCATCATCACTGTCAAAGAACCGTGCGAGCCTGGAGACAAGCTGGCACTGAATGAACTGCTCCGCTCGGAATTTTGGGAGCATCGCTTTTACCAGTCGTTTGAATACGAGTGGCAGCCGACACTGTTTCAGCCCATCGGCGGCATGGATAAGATCGTCGACGGGTTCGTAAACAAAGTCGGTCGCTTCATTCAGTACAACACTGAAGTGCTGAACATCGACACGAGCAAGACCGGCGTGACGATCACAATTCGCGATCGCAAGAGCGGCAAGCGCAGTAACGTCAACGCAGACTACTGCATCAGCAACATTCCTCTGCCGATACTCAGCAAGATCAAAAACAACTTCTCAGATGATTTCGCTAAAGCAGTCGCGACGTGTGTGTACGATCCAACCTGCAAGCTCGGCTGGCAGGCTAACAACCGCTTCTGGGAAAACGACAAGAACCAGATCTACGGTGGCATCAGCTACACAGACGATCCGATCACGCAGATGTGGTATCCGTCGTACGACTACTTCACCAAAAACGGAACGCTCACGGGTGTCTACAACTACGATCAGGATGCGATCAGGTATGGCAACATGAAACCGGCTGACCGGATCGTCGAGGCACGTAAAGCCGCGATCAAACTTCATCCGGAGTTTGCAGACATGCACGTCGTGCCTTCAGACAAAGCTATCTCGATCGCGTGGCAGAACATTCAAAACGAAGGCGGTGGCTGGGCCAACTGGGATCCAAACAGCGACGACCATTCGAAGGCTTACAGCCGGCTGCTGCTACCCGATGGCCGCTTCTTTGTGACAGGCGATCAGGTTTCGCAACTGCCGGGATGGCAGGAAGGCGCCATGGAGTCGGCGCAGTATGTAGCCGAGTCGATTAACAAACCTCGAGTTCTCGAAGGCGTTCCGAGCATCATTCGCGCTCCGAACTCGCGACGTCTGACTCGCGGCCGTTAGCAACGTCACTTTTTTGTTACAAAGTTGATGTACTTTCCGGGTCAACCAAAAATTCGTGGGTGAGGTGTCGATCCTGGCCTTCGTCGTTCGACGTTAGGTTGGAATGTGAATTTTCCCCAGATTGATTAACGCAATAAGTTGACCCGGAAAGAGAAAGGAAAGCTAAATGGGAACTAAACCTACGCATGAACAAGCACAACTTCATCTTCAAGTTTACGACTTGCGGCGCGAGCCCCGTTTGCGCCAGGCGCGCGACTGGTTTCAGCAGAACTATCGTGCTGAGACGATGGAAGAAGCGATGAAGGTCGCGCCGATGGGAACCGAAGCGGGCATTAACGTCGGCATGGTGATGGGATACTGGGAGCAGGCATGCGCACTGCTCAATTACGGATTGCTCAACGAGGATCTGTTCTTTGAGACGAGCGGGGAGTTTTTCTTTGTTTGGGAGTTGCTGAAACCGGTGGCAGGACAGTTTCGTCAGGCCTATAAGGACCCGAACATGCTGAAAAACCTCGAGACCGCAGCTCAGAAGTTTGAGCAATGGTCCGACCAGCGGGCTCCCGGCCACATCGCGGCGATGAGGGAGTACATGCAGCAGGAAACGGCGAAAAAGAAGAGCTCCGCCGCCGCGTCGTAGTTTATAAGCCCGCAGAGCGACGGCAGTCTGAGTCCGCGAAGCGGACGGCAGCATAAAGCCTGGGGCGCAAGCCCCAGGATCGCAATAAATATCAATTTCGAGCCCGCGGAGCGGGCGACAGCCCAAAGCATTACGGCGCTGTCGCCCGCGTTTGCGGGCTCGCATTTTGTTGGCGCTCGATCCTGGGGCTGGCGCCCCAGGCTTTATGCTTTCGCCCGCTCCACGGGCTTCTGAAACATAATTTTGTTGACCTCCTGAACGTCACGTCAGTACTATATTTCCCAACACCCTTCCTCTCTGAAGGGTTCGTAACCCGCCTCTTTCACCCCAATTCACGAGGACTACAATCATGAAGAGTACAAAATGTGTCGAATGCGGCTTTGTGGGATGGTCAGACGAAAACTGCAAAGCTTGTGGCGCCCCGCTCGGCCAGCGTTCGCACGACCTCCCATCTCCCACACCTGTTTATGACGAGCCGTTCGAGGACGAAGGCCCGAAAAAAGGCCTCGCCATCGCCGCACTCGTTCTCGGTATCATCGGTTTCTTCACCGCTGGCGTGCTCTTTGTCGGCGCCATCACCGGCATCGTCATGGCGTGCGTTGCAATGAGCCGCGCCAAACGCGATCCGTGGCAATACGGTGGACACGGCATGGCCGTCGCCGCTCTCGTGTTGAATATCGTTGCCCTCGTCTCCTTTGTCCCGATGGGCATGGTCGCCGCGATTGCGATTCCTAACCTGCTCGCATCCCGTCGAGCTGCTAACGAAGGCGCAGCGCAGTCTTCCTTGCGAACACTTCACGCAGCGGAAGCGACCTATCAAGCCACCAAAGGCGCAGGGAATTTCGGATCACTGAGTGAGCTTGCAGCCGAGGGTTTGATCGACTCGAGGCTCGCAACAGGCACGAAGAGTGGTTACAAATTCACGGTGGAACTGACTACCAACGAGACGAACTACCCTGGATTTACTGTCGTTGGTGTACCGATGACTTATGGCGGCGTCGAGGGCAGCGGTGTCAGATCGTTTTACATTGACGAGACTGGCGTGATTCGCGGTGGTGATAAATTCGGCAGAGCGGCGACGAAGGAAGATCTGCCGCTGAACAACTCTGACAGCGATTTTTACGACCGCCGTCGACGCACAGATTATCGCACCCAGCCTGTATACTAGCGCGATGGCGACAGAAGTATGTGTTCATATCAATGCGGTTGAGGAAATCAAGCAGCCGCAGCAGAGGGTTTGCGAAGAGTGTGTGAAGATCGGTGCGCAGTGGGTTCACCTGCGTACTTGTCAGACGTGCGGCAAGACAGGTTGTTGCGACAGCTCACCGAACAAGCACGCGTCGAAGCATGCGCGTGCGAGTGGTCATCCGGTTATTGCGTCTGCGGAGCCGGGAGAGCGCTGGTTGTACTGCTATCCTGACGACGCGTTTGCTGAGTATTAGTTAGGCCACAGATTACACGGATTTCATACACGGATTGATCCGTGAATGTAATCCGTGTTAATCCGTGGCTAAGTTCTTAAGGCCATTGGATCACTTTGCCTTTTGGTGGCGCATTTTTCGCTGGGGTGATCAGGTGTGGGCTGAGTGCGGTGCTGCTCGGGGTTGTCTTGACCACCGGCGGGGATGGTTTTGGTAACTCGACTTGCGGCATCGCAACTGCCGGTGCTTCCGCCACTGGTTCACTCACAACAGAAGACGTTCGTGGCTGGCGGATCTGCACGCGCGTTTTGTTAGGAACAGCGCGAACATGATTATCACTCACAACTTCAACCGGTGGATTCTCAACGACAGCTTCCGGTTGAGCTGGCTGGCTCACTACTGTTTGTGCTGCGACCGGCGGCGGTGGCGCTACTGTTGCCGGTGGTAATCCGCGCGCGTGCGAGCTTCGCAACATCCACACGCCCACCACCGAACCAACGATCAACAACACGAGCACACACGCAGCCAAAGCAAACGTCTTCCTCATCGACATAAGACGAGAAACAAACGCCGATCTCGGATTGAAATCGCGTGGCGCTTCGTGGACCAAGTCCCAGATCTCGGGCGGCTCCGACAGCGTCTTAACAACAGGCGGAACAGCTACCGGCGTTTCTACACAGAGGGATTCAACACGCACGCGTTCAACAAGCGCAGGCGTTGGGGCAATAGCAATGACCGGCTTCTTCGGCGGCGCGTGCTTCTCTAAACACTGCGCGACGTCTTCGTATGTGCGTGCCCTGGCCCATGCGCGGGCCGACGCACCAGCACGCGTCACCACTTCAGTCCGTGCCCCAAACTCAATAAGAGTTTTAACGATCTCGCCGTGGCCAAAGAACGCTGCGAGCGCGAGCGCCGTAAAGCTATCGTTGCGCATTAAATTCGGATCAGCGCCGTGTTCGAGCAGCACGCGCACCACCGGCTCGTGACCGAAGAAAGCCGCCTTCATCAGCGCCGTCATTCCGTGCCGGTTACGCGCATTGATGTCAACAACACGCGGCAGCAAACGCTGCACTTCATCAACATCGCCACTCTCAGCTGCTTGCAACAGCTCGGCCGTCACCGCAGGCAGATTAACTTGTCTCAACGTCGCAGACATGATCACTCCTTGATCGTGATCCGATCACCTGGCTTAACCGCCGGATCCTGGACCTTGCCCGACTCGATTTCTTTCAACTTGTAACGTGTCACCACTAAGAAGCCTTTGCCATCGTCGCGTCCAAGCCGTGCTTCTTTCGCTTTCGGTGTAACACCGCCGGCGGCGATGATCGCCTGCGTCAAAGTCAGACCGCGCCGGTACGTCTTCTCACCGGGCGCCTTGACTTCACCGCCGATGTAGAGAAACTGCGTCACACTCGGATGCAGCGTGATCACATCTCCAGTCCGCACGAGCATGTTCATCCCGCTCGACTCTGTGAGCTCCACGTCGAACGTTTGATTCGTTTCATTTCGCAGCACGGTAACACGCGCTGCTTCCGGTAACGGTTGCGCATCGGCGACGACAACGTAAAGTGGAATCGCTTCTCGTCGCAGAATCTTTGTGCCTGAGTCTTTCACGAGACCGCTCACGAGAATCGTGTGACTCGCGTAATCGCGAACGCCGACAGACACTTTCGGATTTTCCAGCAACGCGCGTCGCTTGATTTCGCTTTCAAGCCGGCTGCCGATCTCATAGGTAGTTAGACCACCGGCAGCGAGCGGCTCGGAGAGCATCGGGTGTTCCAACAGTCCCGCGGCTGTGATTGTGAACAGAGTTGATTGTGAGGCGCTATCGTTGATGCGAATATCGAGCACGTCGTTTGGTCCAACCCGATAGATCTTCGTGAGGGGCACTTCATTGGCTGCGGCGTTTGCATCGTCCGAAACTTCTACGGGTTGTTCGGGGACTTTTTCAGGAGGTTTCTCCGGCGTCTTGATGGGCGTCTTCTCTGGCATGGGCGCGGGCGGGACTTTGGTGGTCATCGAAACCTGTTCGGCGACTGGCTCAGGTTTCGGCGCCGTCTTCTGTCGTTCGGCGGTTAACCTTGCATTATCCTGTTCCCACAGCATCGCGCGCGCAAGGCCGAGACGATCGCGCGCTTCCGCGTCTTTCGGGTCGAGCGCCACGGCCATCTTCAAACTCTCAATAGCATTGCGATATTGCTTCAGATCGTAATAAGCATGGCCCAACGCGAAGTGTGCATTCGCGTTCGCCGGATCCAATTTCACTGACCGCTCCAGGACCTGTACTGCTTGCGGGAAAAGGCCGGCGAGACCGTACTTCACACCTTCTTTGTAGAGTCGTTTAGCTTCGGCTTTTGCTTCAGGTGTAACTGTTCGTTCGGCTGTATCGTTGGCCCGCGTGTTATCAACGTAATTCGAGGCAGCTTGGGCCATAACGAGGCCCGGACACGACAACAACAGCAGCGAAACGGCAGCGAAAGCGAGTGATTTGGACATCAAGACCCCCTTGAAAGGAGTTGAAAGCAAAACCCGCACGGATGATGGGGCGATTCGGAGGTTGGGGGAGTCAACCGAACAATAACTTAGGGAACTATCGAATGCGTTGGTTATACCATTTTCACTCTAGCAAAGCCAGCATTTCCCGGGCGCTGATCGTTGCATTTTGCATTTACTATTCACAGCTTCGATCTTACTATTCAGCAATCTCAACGCCTTACCGATAACCTTCCGCGAAGGAACCAATTCATGAGCAAATCGAAATCAAAACTCTCTCCCAAATTGAAGCCTAAGAAACCTGTTTCTGTGTTTTTCAAACCCGTGAAGGCTGACTTTAAAGATCTTTTCAAAGCCTTGGCGAAAGGAGTCGGTCATACCGCGACCGGAAAGTGGATAGAGCTAGGCGCCGATGCGGTTGAAGCTCTTGCTGCCCTCGGCGTGACAACGGAACCGGAAGAGTTGGCGTTTTTGCTGATACGCCGGTCGTTAATCACGGCAGCTTTCGAATTACTTGATAATAGCGCCAGTCAGTTGTCAGACACGATACCCGCAGACGCTGACGCATTGGTAGACAGGCTGGATCTTTCACTTGATCTGAGCGTCGACCAGAAATTTTTGGATCGACCTGGAGATTTACCGATCATCGATAGTTTCAAGACACTGTTGTCAGTCTGGCTCAAGGAACTTGGAATCGACGAGCCGACAGCAGATGCCATAGCAGGCCGGCTTCCAACGTATTTTGTTTATGCACTCAATCAGGAATGGCGGCGCAACGCTAAATCGTATGCTCCTCTGCTTGAGGCGCTCAACACTCCGTTTACAAAAGCAGGTGATCGAGAATGGGCCTGGGCCCAATACTCGGCACTGCTCGAGCGTCGAATCCAGGAGCCGGTGTTCGATGAGCCGTTCAGCCTGAGTCAAATATTCGTTCCGCTAAGCGCTTACTATTCGAAGGAAAGATCTCGCACTGAAATGGATGCGGACGCCCTCCGAGATCAAAAGCAAAAGCGCCAGCATGTTGTGATTGATTTGCAAGAGGAACTAGCAAGCTGGGTAGAGGGCTCCAACCCTCAAGATGCCATACGTGTCATCAGCGGCGGGCCGGGTAGCGGAAAGTCATCATTTGCTCGCGTTTTCGCGTCGGGCATTGCGCAACGTCATTCCAAAATCAAAGTCCTCTTTGTTCCCCTTCATTTGATCGATGCCTCGAAAGACCTGGTTGAAGAAGTTGGTCGCTTTGTACGTGAGGAAGGAGTGTTGCTGAGTAATCCGCTGGACCCTGAATCGCGCGAACCGAATTTGCTGGTTATCTTCGATGGCCTTGATGAACTTGCAAGTCAGGGAAAGGCAGCGGCTGACATCGCGAGAGGATTTGTGCGCGAAGTCGAAAAGACCGTCGAACGAAGGAATCAACAAGTAGTTAGATTGCGGGTGCTACTCAGCGGGCGTGAATTGATAGTTCAGGAGAATGAATCGGAATTTCGACGACCACGTCAAATTCTCAACCTGCTGCCTTACTTCACTCCTCTCTCAGCCAAGTATGAGAATGATGTGGTCGTTCAGGACGGAATGGAATACGAGGATCCCGCGAAACTGCTGCAAAGGGATGCGCGGCAGGAGTGGTGGAAAAACTATGGAGCGCTTACGGGAATAGGATTCGAAGGCTTGCCGAAAGAGCTAAACCGGGCTGACCTCCTCGAGATCACTGCTCAACCTTTGCTCAACTATCTTGTAGCCCTGAGCTTTACGCGCGATAAGCTGGATTTCAGTAAGGATATTAATTTGAATTCCATCTATGCAGATCTCGTGACAGCAGTTCATGAACGAGGCTATGAGAAACGTCGTGCCTTCGGTCCAATCAGGCATATGACACTGGAGCAATTTTCCCGGGTGCTGGAAGAAATCGGTCTGGCTGCCTGGCATGGAGATGGTCGAACGACGACCGTCCGCGAGATCGAGGAACACTGTAAGGCAAGCGGCGTCGGAAGGATGCTCGATGATTTTCAGGAAGGCGCGAGGGCAGGTGTAACCCGGTTGCTGGCTGCATTTTTCTTCCGCCAGTACGGGCAGCGGACCAGTGGCGACCCTACGTTTATTTTCACACACAAAAGCTTTGGTGAGTACCTTGCTGCTCGCCGTGTCGTGCGCGCGATAGACAGGGTGAGCCGTGAATTAAAGCGGAGGGCCTCCAACCCTGATGAAGGTTGGGACGAACAGGATGCGCTGAAACACTGGGCTCAAATCTGCGGACCCAGAGCTATGTCACGGTACCTGCATGCTTTTTTATTGAATGAAGTGCGGTTGCGATCACGTCCAGAACTTGAAAGTTGGCAAGAACGGCTCATTCGCTTATTTAATTTCGTCCTGCGTCACGAGATGCCAATGGAACAACTCCAAATCGCAACGTTTCGGGAAGCGATGTTTCAGTCAGCGAATGCGGAGGAGGCATTACTCGTAGCCTTAAATGTTTGTGCTCAAACGATTGGCAGAAACTCCGTGATCGAACCACCAAACTCCAGCACCTTGGGGACATGGCTAGTGCGGCTCGAAGGGCAGCGTGCCACCCTGGCTCGGCGCAGCCTGTCATTTCTTACACTGCCTCATGCGTATTTGTTGTCGCAGGAGTTGATTGGGGCAAATCTAGTATCCTCAAAGTTTGAGGGGATTGAGGCCAGTTTCATTTGCGCGGTGATTGCTGACCTATCGAGTGCGAACTTTAAAAACGCCAATTTCGCACGAGGAACTTTTTGGAGTACCAATTTGTCGAATACTAATCTAGAGAGAGCAGAACTGGAGGAGGCTGACCTGCGTTGGTCCACCCTCTCAGGAGCCAACCTCACCGGAGCCAATCTCTCAGGCACCAACCTCGAAAAAGCCGATCTCACCGAAGCGAACCTTACAGATGCCAATCTCGAGAAGGCCAACCTCACGGGAGCGGACCTCACAGGGGCTAACCTGAAAGGAACAAATCTAAAAGATGTGAAGATGGATGAGCGAGTGGCAGAGCAGATCCGACAATTTAACGCTAAGCAAAGTCATTCGTGATTTAGATCTAAACTACTCAGTTGTAGAGGTCTGGCCCATGTGCCGACATAACTAAAGACTTTTTTGATCCAAACGAAAATATTTGTGCTATGGTGGCGGCACGCCTCCAAACAAAGAAGCGGGCCGACTTGTGATGACACACAAAGCCAGCCCTAGACATCAAACCTTCTCGAGAAAGGAATGACATCATGGTCACTCATGGTAGCGCAATCGTGCGCGAAACACCTCACGCAACCGAAACAACCCAAATCACAATCAGCGATACGCAAACACACGAAACCAACGAAGAGGTTTCAGATCGAGAAAAGATCGAAGCACTGGCAGACATAATCTGTGGGGCTGGCGACAAAGCGGCCGGCGCACTGTTCGTGCTCATGGGAATGCTAGAAAATTCGACGGAACGCGATGCACTTGCGCATGCGGCGAAGCATTTTGCGTTTACACGTTGCGGAGAATGGAATCTGTACGGAATGGTTGACGCTCAGATCGCCGTAGTCGAACGCCAGTTATTGTAGTGCGACTATTTCAATCCACAGATTACGCAGATTACGCAGACTGTTAATGGCATCTGCGTAATCTGTGGATGGCCTTGCTATAAAATCACTTCACGCTCCCAGTGGCGGTGGCGTGCGATGCCGACAATGAAGTTGTCCGCCAGGGTCCGGGGATCACCATCACGTGCCGCGATCAGACCTGCATCCGCCATTGATTCACCCAGACCAGCGTTCTCCAGCAACTGCGCTCCCACGCCGTGCGCCGCGATGGTCTTGCAGTGCTGGTAAGCTTCGCGGAGGAAGTCTACTGCTTCTGGTCCAGCTTGCAGCGCCGCTACACTCGCTTCTCCATCCGGAACGTAGACCGCATCGAACAAGACAGATGCAGCAGTAAGTAAACTAAAATCTGCGTTCAACGTCTCGCCGCCCGCTCCAGTCAGCATGCCTAAGTGCGGCGCGACCGTCATCGCTTTTGCTCCCGCTTTCATCAACGCCATCTTCATGTCCATGACGGAAGCTTCATTGAATCCGTCCGCGACCAGAAAAGCGATCTTGCGCGTCTTGATCGACTTCAGAGGAAAGTTCGGATTATCAACCATTCGCAAAGCAGGCGAAGGCTCCAACTCCTCGCCATTTCGCTTTGGTTGAAACTTTCGCGGATCGGCATCAGCCGGAACACTCATGTTCATCGGCTTCTCGAGCTTCTTCGGCACAGTCAATCCGAGTCCTGTCGCGACTCTATTAGCGAGATCGGTATCGACTTGCGCCAACAAGCCGAGCATCCGCTCGCGAATCGGCGGTGTCTGCACTTTACCTAGCTCGAACCGCAACGCACGCACGATGTGATTCTGCTCCACCGCTGACTGGCTTCTGTAGAAGAGCGTGGCCTGGCTGAAATGATCGAAGAAGCTGGCGCTGCGCTGCCTCACCTTCTGAGCGTCAATCTTTTCCGCATAGCTCACGAAGCCACTCATATCCATGCCTGCCTGAAACGGACATCCGCCGCGCAGACTATTGGGATCGTAGCTCGTCTGTCCGCGATTGATCGTTTGGCGCATAAAACCGTCGCGCTGGTTGTTATGCACCGGTGCGACGGGCCGGTTGATCGGAATTTCGTGAAAGTTTGGACCACCGAGACGCAGCAACTGCGTATCGAGATAAGAAAACAATCGCCCTTGCAGTAGTGGATCGTTAGTGAAGTCGATGCCCGGTACGATGTTGCCGGTGTGAAACGCGACCTGCTCTGTTTCGGCAAAGAAGTTTTCCACGTTACGATTCAGAGTTAGCCTGCCGATACGCCGTACCGGCACCAGCTCTTCGGGGATGATCTTCGTCGCATCGAGCAGATCAAACGGGAAGCTGAGCTCATCTTTCTCTTCGACGATCTGCACGCCAAGCTCCCACTCCGGGAAGTCGCCATCTTCGATTGCCTCCCAGAGATCGCGTCGGTGAAAGTCAGGATCCTTGCCGGAAATCTTCTGCGCCTCGTCCCAAACAACCTGGTGCAAACCCAGCAATGGTTTCCAGTGAAACTTAACAAATCGCGCTTTGCCCCTCGCGTTGATGAAACGAAACGTGTGCACGCCAAACCCTTCCATCATCCTTAAACTGCGCGGTATGGCGCGGTCAGACATGGCCCACATGATCATGTGCATCGATTCGGGCATGAGCGAGATGAAATCCCAGAAGGTGTCGTGAGCAGTGGCTGCCTGTGGGATCTCGTTATGAGGCTCAGGCTTGGCTGCATGGATCAAGTCGGGAAACTTGGTTGCGTCCTGGATAAAGAACACCGGTATGTTGTTGCCGACCAGATCGTAGTTTCCTTCCTGCGTGTAAAACTTCACCGCGAAGCCGCGCACGTCGCGGGCGAGGTCGGTCGAGCCGCGAGATCCCACTACTGTAGAGAAGCGAACGAAGACAGGCGTTTGCAATGACGGATCCTGGAGAAAGTGGGCCCTAGTGTATTCGGCCATCGATTCATAAACTTGAAAGTAGCCGTGTGCGGCGGTGCCGCGAGCGTGAACCACGCGCTCGGGGATTCGCTCGTGATCGAAATGGGTCATCTTTTCGCGAAAGATGAAATCCTCGATCAGGGTTGGACCACGATCGCCTGCTTTGAGTGAGTTTTGGTTATCGTTGACGCGAATGCCCTGATTGGTTGATAGAAATTCACCGGCGGAGTCTTCGACATTGGGCGTGAGATCGTCGAGCTTCTGATTGTTCGCGCCCAGACCAGCGCCGTTAGTAGGCTCAACCGGGTTCTGCTTGTTGTTTTTTGCGTTAGCTTGTTTTGATTTGTTTCTGGACTGACTCATTCCCTGCCCCTTTCTCGTTCTAAAACTCTGCGCAACCTCTGCGTTCTCTGCGGCTCTGCGGTGAAAGTTAACCGCAGAGACGCAGAGGACGCAGAGGTTGCGCAGAGAAGAAATAGGTTATCGCGCGGCGGCTTTCTTGCGCGCCTTCTTGGCCTTCGCGGCGTCTTCCGCAGTCGTTACGTCGCGCTCTTCTTCGGGCGGCGGCAACACTGCCGGCATTCCCAACGCCTCGATCCAGAGCTCTCTGGTCCAACCCTGCGTATGGTAAAGGTGTTCGTCTTCCTCTTCCTCAACCTGCTGGTAAGCCGGCATGATCAATTCCGCTTCCACTTCATCCGCATTCTTCGCGAGCTCGCCCAGCAATTCCCAATTCAGGTGGTCCTTCGTTTCAGCAAACACCACGCATTCGGCGGCAACAATCTGCGCCGACTGAGGATCTGCCGATCGCAGCGCCATTTCCATCGCCTTCACGAGTGAAGTACCGATGTAACGAACCACTTTACGCCCGGGAGTTTCCGCGTCCGGATCCAATTCGAGTGCAGTCAAAATTTCTGTCACGATCTGTACGTGGTTCTTAGTCTGTTCCAGATACTTGTTCCATTCATCCCTCAAGTCTTTGTTAACCGCACAACGCAGAGCAGTCGTGTAAACCTGCACGCCGCCCTTCTCTGTTTCCAACGCCTGGTACAACAAGTCCGTCGGCACTTTTGCAAGCAACATCTTATTCTTCATGATTATCCCTCCTGTATTTTATGCGGGTTGTGCTTCCTCTTCCTTCTCCGGCAGCTTCTCCGCTGCTCGTCCAGTCATCTGTCTCGGCAGCCGCTTGAGGAGATCGAAACGATCGCCCTGGCTGAGCATGTGCATCCTGACGTTGTAAATCGATAGCGTCTTCTTTAAGTCCTCTTCAGCCACATTCGAGTACGTCACTTCTGTTCCATCGATAACGTAAACAGCGCCCGAGCCGAGCACGTAGAATCCGTTTCCTCTTTCAACCACAATCGCCGTCTGCTCATCGATTCCAATCCCGAGGTTCTTCGGATTCTGGGCCACCGCGCCAAGCAAACGCCCCACACGGCCACGCTCCATGAAATGCTGATCGATGATCACACCGCCGATTAACCCAAGCCCTGGAGCCATTCTCACCGAGTCGCCGATTACGTGAGAATTTTCGTCGCCGCCCTCCACGAGCATCGTCTCGCTCATGACCGAGGCGCCCGCGCTTGTGCCGGCGATGACGCCGCCGTCATCGTAGATCTCACGAATGCGTTCGAAGATGGGTGTGTCGCCGATCTGGCTCGTGATCTTTAGCTGGTCGCCGCCCGTAAAGAACACACCCGCCGCGTCATCCAGTATTTTCACCTTACTGGGAACCGTCGCTTCAGCGCGCTCGCTGATTTCCAGGTTGTACAAATGCTTCACTCCGAGCGAGCGAAATGCCTTTTCGTACTGCTCGAACAGTTGCTCAGTGCCATTCGCCATTGCTACAGTCGTCACGACGAGCTTGCCCGAACCAACCCTTTTCGCAACTTCACCCAGAATGATTTTGTTGTTCGATCGGTCTTCATGGCCGCCGATAATGATTAACGTACGATCACTTCTCTCCATCGCCCGATTCCGCCTTTTCTTCAGGCTTCAGCTCCAACAAGATTGATGACACGATTACTCTTCTCCAGGTAACTCTCCTTAAAATCCAAACGTCCATCACGGACTACGCGCTTTCCTCCCGCGATCACTTCTTTCAGCTCGAGTGAATCCGCGTCGAGCACCAGCACGTCAGCAGCCTTGCCCGCTGCGAGCTCGCCTTTGTCGTGGAGCTTCAGGACGTTGGCAGTGTTCTTCGTCACGAGGGCCAGCAAACGCGGAAACTCGACACAGCCTCGCTCACGCGCTGACCGGATCTGGGCAAGTAAGTTTGAAGGACTGGTTAGCCCAGCGTCGGAAGACAGCGTTAGCTGCTCGGGATCAGCGTCGTTATCGAAATAGAAACAGATGTATTCGGATACGTCCTCGCCGGCGGTGTCGAGATCCACAAAACAACCGGAGCGCGTCAACGTGATCGCATCGCGCATCAGTTTCTTGTTGCGCTCGACGTGGCTCGCGTAAATACAGTGGGGCGGCGTGTGAAACTCGTCGAGCAGTTGATGCAGCAGTTTCAGGCGAGTCTCAGTTTCGCCGACGTGAAAATGCGACACGCCTGCCTTCTTGCTGAGCAGTCCGCCGACGTAAGCATCGTTCACGAGGCGCGCGAGCTCCTGCGGCGTCGGATCGGTGGAACGCGCGTCGGAGATCGCGATCTCTCCGGCGCCGATCACCTCATCGATGAACATGATGTCGTCACGAACCGTGCCGGTGATGGTTGTCGGCGGCACGTTGTAACCACCGGTCCAAATGAACGCGCTCAGGCCTTCTTCCTTCAGCGCCTTCGCGCGCGCGAGCAGGCCCGCCATCGTCTTCATAGTCGTATCGACACCGAGACAGCCGACCACTGTCGTTATCCCCGCGGAAGCGATCTCGCTGACGTTGATCTCGGGTGTTTGCGAGCTGAAACCTTCTTCACCGCTGCCGCCGAGAAGGTGTTGATGTGGATCGATCAGTCCGGGCGTGACGACGCAACCTGAAGCATCGATCACATCGAGAGGCAAGCCGAGTTGTTGGACGGTGGACGCATCAATCTCCCCGATCTTGAGAATCGTGCCGCCATTCAACAGCACAGAGGTCTTCCCACGATGCTCTGGTGCATAAACCTCCCCTTGCTCGATCAACGTGAACATAACCAATCGTCTTTTCTCTCTGTGCAATCTCTGCGTTCTCTGTGTCTCTGTGGTTAATGAATGCTAAAAGAAACAACCACAGAGACACAGAGAACGCAGAGATTGCACAGAGAAGAACCGCTTATGCCGGGGGCATGGCGGGAATCTGTCGCTTGCCGAAACGTCGTGTGCGATTAAGCACGGGGCGCAAGCGTCGCAACGGGCTCTCTTGTTTGACCGGCGGCGGCAGCGCAACCACGGGCTGTGCGTCTAGTTCCTGCAACGCGGTCTGAACCGCTTGCAGCTTTTCGTAGAACAGGACGATCACTTCGTTCTTGACCATGCGACTCACTGCCTGCCGCAACGCCTCGATCTCGTCGAATATCACTTCACATTCCGTTGCCGGCGCGGCTTCACGAATCGCGCGACAAAGAATGTTTGCGATGTCGCCCGGCTTGCGCCCGCGCAAATCGCGATCTTCACGAATGATTACCTTGTCGAAACCCTTCGCTGCGGCGCGTGCAGCACGATCGATGATCGAGTCGTCGCGATCGCCAGGCACGCTGATGATTCCCGTGACTTGCCGATCATTCCACGCCGACGTCATCTTGCAAATCGCATCGAAAGCGTCGGTGTTGTGCCCGTAATCAACCATCACGTGCCCGCCATTCAGACGATAAAGATTCGCGCGCCCGGGATTGTTGGCCCAACTCGAGAAATTGATCAGGCTTTTCAACAACACATCCTGCTCGACGCCAAACGCGCGGCACGCGGCAACCGTCGCGAGCAGGTTACTCACCTGAAAATCCGCAACACCGTTCATCATCACGGGCAGAATCGAAAGGTCCGCAAGATTGCGCTGCGTCTCACCCATCGCCTCGATCAGACCTTTGTTTCTCGCAAAGTAAGCCGTGCCTCCCGCTTCCAAATGATGTCTAACAAGCGGGTTGTTTTCGTCGAGCGAGAAATAGACGACTCTCTTCGGCACTCTGTTGACGCGCTCGCACTCCATCAACTTCGCGAGGTGCTCGTCGTCAGCGTTCAATATCAGCGTGCCGCCCTCTTTCACGCGCTCGGCTACAAGCGACTTAATGTAGACAACATCTTCAACCGACTTGATCCCGTCCTGGCCGATGTGATCGTCGCTGATGTTTGTCATCACGCCGATGTCGGACCAGTCGTAGCCAAGACCACGTCGCAGGATTCCGCCTCGGGCCGTCTCGAGCACCGCCGCGTCAACAGCCGGATCGCCCAACACGACCTTCGCTGATTGTGGTCCAGTCGTGTCGCCATCGACAACGCGCTCGCCGTCGATGTAGATCCCATCAGTCGTCGTCATTCCCACGCACAAACCCGTCGTGCTCAAAACATGACCAATCATTCGCGTGACTGTGGTCTTGCCGTTCGTCCCCGTGATCGAGACGATCGGAATACGACTCGGCGCGCCCGGTGGAAAGATCGCATCGACGACTGCCTGGCCCACGTCGCGCGGCACGCCGGCCGATGGATAGTGATGCATCCGCAGACCCGGCGAAGCATTGATCTCAATCACTCCGCCGCTCGTCATCTCTTCAGCAATGTCCGGAATCACTAAATCGACGCCACACACGTCCAAACCAATCAATCGCGCGGCGCGTTCACACATGCGAGCGATACTCGGATGAACTTTGTCTGTCACGTCCTGCGCCGTAGCCCCGGTGGATAAATTTGATCGGTTTGAAAGAGTGACGTGTTCGCCGCGCTTCGGGATCGTGTCGAGCGACATGCCCGCGTGCTGCAAATGTGTGAGCACATCCGAATCGACTTTTATCTTCGTCAGCGGTTTTTCATGACCATCGCCGCGCAAAGGATTTCGGTTCTCAGTTGCGATTAGATCGCGGATCGCGCTCACGCCGTCGCCGACCACGTGCGGAAGCAGACGCTCACTCGCCGCGACCATTCGGCCACCAACGATCACGACGCGATAGTTTCGGCCGGCAAGCATTTCCTCGATCAAGATCGCTGACGAGAATTCCTTCGCCGCCTGGAAAGCGACTTTCATCTCTTCTGCAGTCTCGACTTCAAGCGAAACAGCGTAGCCCTGGCGACCGTTCACCGGCTTAACAACGACTGGTCTGCCAATCTCGTCCGCGGCCTTGGTTGCTTCCTTGAGCGTGTAGACAACCTTGCCTTTCGGCACTGGAATGCCATTCCGCTCGAGCCGATCTTTGGTTTCGTCTTTGTCCTGCGCCAGCTCGACGGCAATCGCGCTCGTCTGGCTCGTCATCGCTGCCTGAACATAGCGAAGATGCTTTCCGTAGCCGAGCTGGATGCGATTTCCCGTACCGTCGCGACGACACGGAATGTCGCGCCTCTCAGCGGCTTGGGTGATCGCGCGCGTCGTTGGACCAACGTCTGCGTCCAAGACCAGTCGCTTCGCTTCTTCCAACACCGGTTGCAGTTGAAACAACTTCTCGCGCACAAGTGCTTCAACAAGCTTTACTGCTTGTTGCAACAGGTATGTGCTCGCCTTCTCAGCACGAAACTCGATCGCGACGTTGTAAACGCTGCCGGTGTCGTGGCGTGTCTTGCCGTGTGATTTGCCGATGCCCGCAAGCTCGGTCAACTCGAGTGCGACGTGTTCGACGATGTGTCCGAAGTAAGTTCCTTCTTCAAGTCGAGTCACAAAACCGCCTGGTCGTCCGAGGCTACAATGATGATTGTTTATTCCGGGAAGAAGCGTGAGTAGTTTGTGATTGAAGCCGTTGAACTCGCGGCTCTCGCGTTCGGCAAGCTCGCAAAGATCCAGACTCATCAAGAGCACTGGACGATAGCTATAGACATTTGGGCCATTGAGTGTGCGAATGCGTTCGATTCTCATGACGGGCGTGCCTTTCAATTTCATTTGCGCATGCGGTTTCAATTTTCATGCCGCAAAGAGTGATCGAAAGCTGTGTCGTGAGAATGTTTAGATCGTGGCAATGTGACTGCGAATTTACTGGTGAGAGTAGTGAGTTCGTACGTTTACGAACAGAAGAATCAAGGTATGTAGTTCATGTCCCGCATCGCTACAGAGAAGGGTGAAGAACAACCGAGAATAGAACAAGTCAGGAAGAGGGGCTTGCCCCCGCCTTAACCCCTTCGAACAGCGGGGGCGAGCCCCTCTTCCTGACTTGTTCTATTGTCGACGGATCTCAATCCCCGACGCTCTCGAGCATCCAGATGTCGACGTTTACTTCTTCAGCGTAGTGAAGGATGGGTTGAGTCTTTGGTTTCGGTAAACCGACGGCTTCGATCATCGTCGAGTTCAAAGTTGTAAGCTCGGCTTTGTACAACTCGTAAGGCTGGTGATAGACACGCGCGCGAAAGAGCTCACCTTCGAACTCACTGTAGAGAACGTAGCGCTCAGTGAGGAAAAATTCCCGTGTG
>JGI12363J15224_100069_pt1 | contig 24266 bp, 21 predicted proteins | sample ForSoiNitrogNN91_FD_15224 | JGI IMG/M metagenome (IMG submission 15224)
GGACCAATCTAAAGCCCGTGGCAGTCTCTTTCAACGAGCCGTACTTCGCGAGCGTCTCTTTCAGGTTCGCTTCCGCCGCTCGTTTTTCTACCGCGCGTTTTTCAGCTTCGACACGTGCAGTCTCGGCCTGCTTCTCACCCTCGAGCCGCGCAAGCTTGAGTTTCGCGGCGTCACTATCCGCGCGCAAGGTTGCGATCTCATCACGCAGTTGCGCGATTTCGACTCGCTTCTCACGGAGCTGATCGTTCGCAGTGCCTGAATCGCGCTCGGCGAGCTCACGAGCGCGTGTTTCTTTGTCGAGTGCGGCGCGGAGTCTGGCTACCTCACGCTGTGAAGCATCAGCGCTCTCTTCCGCGGTACGCACGGCCTCGTCACGACGGCGAATCTCTTCACGATTAACTCGTGCAGCCTTGCGCGCGGCCGCGACTTCTTCGGCATGTTGTCCCGCCGAAGTTGCTTTGCGCGCTTCGAGATCGATTTCAGCAACCGGTTGATTCAGTCGCCAGGCTTTCTCAGCGGCCTGCAAATGATCTTCAGCAGTTTGCAATTCGTCTGGCGCATCAGTCGACGCGCCCGCGTACTTCGCGAGACTGATTGCCTGTCGTGCGCCGAGTAGTGAAACTGGCGTCTTGTTATAGTCAGCGTCGGCAATCTCGGGAACGCGCGCCGTGCGGAAGTAGTCGCTTGAATTACCGATGTAGCGCACGTCAACAGTTTCGACCTGACTGCCATTCGGTTTCTGCGGCGGGAGGTTCTCCATCACCACCATCCGGCTCGGCACTTTCATCAGGAAGTGTGGCTCGGCAGTAAGGATGAGCGCGAACGTTTGCAGCGGTGTGGTGACGTCGATCTTGGAATCAACAAAGACACTGCCGCCGCGTTTGATCTCGCCGAGGTTGTCGACGTGTCCGTCGGGCGAGATGGCCCAGAGAACGTAAGTGGTATAAATGCCGCCGAGCTCGGAAGCGCGTGGCAGATCCTCGACGCTCAACTCGACGCGGGTGCCGCGGCGCCCGGCGCGTTTCACCTTCGCCTCACCTTTCAGGCGCGGCAACAGAGTTGTCCCACGAAACTTGACTGTAACCGTTTCGTCCAGCGGATAAGTGATGGCTACGGTCTTACGTTCGACGTCCTGTTGGGCAATTGCGATAGAAACAACGAGCAGACAAGCGCTGAATGCACAAACGACGCGGCTAAAATTCATGGCTTAACAACTCCTGGTACTTAGATCTGGGAAAGTTGGCTAGACCTAACAATGTCCTTGATGCCATAAACACGCGCATTGTTGCCGAACGATCAGGAGAGGTCAAGACGAATTCGCCACGGATTGCACGGATTATTTAACGGATTTGGTCTTGCGATAGGCGGCGAGCTGGATAATAAGGACAGAGACTCCCGAAATCAGGAGCATCGGGATCCAGCCCATCGGTTTGACGAACCGGAGGATTAGCCAGGCAAGTATCAGCCCTGATCCGACCCACCAAAGCATTCAGGGAATCTCGTTCAGCTTGTAACCGACGCCACGAACAGTCAGGACATATCGCGGATTTTTCGGATCGGTCTCGAGTTTCTTACGAAGTCGATTGATGTGCGGATCGATGTTGCGCTGGTAGCCTTCGTAGTCTGTACTCCAAACTCGATCGAGCAACGCGTTCCTGGACCATGCTCGTCCCGGTTCAGACGCGAGCAGCTCTAAGATCTGAAACTCGAGCGGCGTCAGATCGACGCGAAAGCCATTGCGCATCACTTCATGACGACGTTTATCGATTACGAGATCGCCGACTTCGATGCGCTCGCCATCCGGTTCCGGTGGCGCCTGGCCGCCGCGTCGTAACAGTGCCTCGACTCTGTACTCGAGCTCGCGCGGGCTAAACGGTTTTGCAAGATAGTCGTCTGCGCCAGCTTCGAAGCCTGCGACTTTGTCTGAAAGCGCGTCATGTGCAGTTAGGAATAGCGCCGGTGTTTGAATGCCGCGATCGCGAACTCGTTTGAGTAGCTCAATGCCTGACATGCCGGGCATCGATACGTCGAAGATGAAACAATCGAATCGTCCCGCGATGGTGGCTTCGAGTGCCGCCATGCCGCTATCGCGTTCTTCCACTTGAAAGCCCAGCCGGCGGAAATACTCGGCCAGGAGAAGTCTCATATCGGTATCGTCATCTGCGATGAGAAGACGTTTACCTGCGTGCTTGGTGTTTGGTGTCGCTTGCTGTGCCAAATGTCTGATCCTGTCGGAGGGGATCTTAATACGACCCGCGTTTAAGCGGACGATTATAACCTAAGTTGAGGCAGACTCATGCGGGGAAAAGATTTGCATGATTCACGCCCAGAAATAAATCGAGCAAATCAGTCAGCCTTGACGCAAATAAGTGGGGGTAAGTATAGTTCTTTCTTACAGATTTTGGGCGATTTTTCTACCTCCCTTATAGCAACTGATCAGAGATGTTCGCAACCAGAGATGCGTGATCTACGCCGCCTGTTAAAGTATTTGAGACCTCACTGGCCAATCTTCACGCTGGCCACTCTCGCGATGCTGCTCGTCGGTTTTTTCGAGACCGCCACCGGCAGTTTGATCGTTCCCATCTTTGATCAGGCATTCGGTCAAGGCGTTGGTCAGCGTACCCCGACGATTTTCGGCCTGCAACGGTTAATTCCTCTGGATCCCGCCGGCGCGTGGAAAAGCATCGCGATTCTGCTGATCGTTTTCACTTTCGTTAAGGGGATTGCCGAGTATCTCTCCACTTACCTGATGGCGCGGATCGGCCAGTCAGCCGTACTCCAGTTGCGCCAGGATCTATATAGCCATCTGTTGGCACAGTCTGCCACCTTCTTCGAGCGACACCGCACGAACTACCTTGTCTCACGGCTCGTCTCCAGCGCCGCCGCGATTGAGACGGCAGTTACGAGTACGGTCCGCGACATGCTGCGCGAGAGTTTCACGTTGATCTTCTTTCTCAGCGCGTCCTTTTATTACAGTTGGCGGCTAACACTCAGCGCCCTCGTCATCGCGCCGATTATCGCCATTCTCACCGCGAAGTTCGGACGAGCATTGCGCAACCTTGCGCGTGAGGGTTTTGAAGGCAGTAAGGAATTGACTGACACTGCCCAGGAGGCGCTCGCAAATCAGGGAATCGTGAAAGCATATCGCGCGGAGAAACGCGAATCGGAGCGTTTTACGGGCGTCGCCAAACGAATCGTGCGAGCTAATCTGCGTAGTGCGAGTATCGCAGGCGCTTCACCGCCGACGATAGAGATGATCGGAATTGTTTTCTTCGTGGTCCTGTTGTTGCTTGGTCAGCGTGAGGTAATCGCAGACCGAATGGCAAACTCGCAGTTCTTCGCGTTCCTCTTCTTTCTCTTTCGCACTTACGATCCCGTGCGCAAGCTATCGCGACTGCAAAATAGTATGGAACAGGCGCTCGCTGCGGCGCATCACGTGTGGGAAGTGATGGACGAGCACGCCACGATTAAGGAGAAACCCGGCGCGACTGAGCTGCCCGCGTTGAAGAAAGAGATCGAGCTGCGGAATGTTTCGTTCGGCTATTCGAATGAGACGAAGTCGGTGCTGCGCGATGTGAGTTTGAAAGTTAAAGCAGGCGCGATGGTGGCTCTCGTGGGCCAGTCAGGCGGCGGCAAGTCGACACTGACAAAGCTGCTGCCGCGATTTCACGATCCGAGCTCAGGCGCAGTTTTGTGGGACGGTGTTGATATACGCGAAGCGACGATCTCCAGCTTGAGAAAACAGATCGCACTCGTCACTCAGGAGACAGTGCTCTTCAACGACACTGTTCGTCACAACATCGCTTACGGAAAGCCCGAGGCGACCGATGTCGAAGTCGAAGAAGCAGCGCTGATCGCATTTGCGCACGACTTTATTCGCGAATTACCTGATGGTTACGATACGATTGTCGGCGAGCGCGGCATCTTTCTTTCCGGCGGCCAGCGCCAACGGCTCGCTATCGCCCGTGCAATTCTGGTAAATGCGCCAGTTCTGATCCTGGACGAAGCTACGTCAGCGTTAGATGCTGAGTCGGAGCGAGTGGTCCAGAGTGCGCTCAGCAACCTGGTCCGAAATCGCACCACGATCGTGATCGCGCATCGTTTGTCGACGGTGCGGCGTGCAGATGTGATCGTCGTGATGGAAGCGGGACGGATCATCGAGACTGGAACACATGCGGAATTGCTTGCCCAGGGCGGCCAATATCGAAAGCTTTACGAATTGCAATTTGCGGACGAGGAAGAAGAGCTTTTAGTTCAAAGCTGAATCAACCATGAAATCAATGACCGGATACGGTAAGGCGATGGTGGCGGGAGATGATTTCTCCGTCTCTGTCGATCTCAAGACCGTCAACAACCGATTTCTCGATATACATCTTCGCGTCGGTTCCGAGCTCGCTTCTATCGAACCGTCGATCAAAAAACGCATTTCTTCAAGACTCTCACGCGGCCGCGTCGACGTTACCGTCAGCATGGAACGCGTCTCGCAAATCGCATACGAGATCAATCGGCCACTCATCGCCGGTTATGTCAGCGCGTTAAAGCAACTGCAAAAGGATTTTGATATTGCCGGCGAGCTCGACATCAACGTCATCGCGCGGATTCCCGGCGCGCTCCAGCCTGCTCGCAACGGCATTGACGAACGAATGACTGCCGCGCTCGAGCGTGCCATGGACCAGGCCCTCGACGAGCTCGAGAGAATGCGCGAGCAGGAAGGCGAAGCGCTCAAGACCGAGCTGCGCGAACGCGTACTGAAGATCGAAACACTCGTGCCGATCATCGAGTCGTCTGCGGCGGGACTTGCCGACGCCTATCGTCTGCGATTGCAAAAACGAATCGGTGAGCTGCTGAATCGTGGTGGACAGGTCGTCGAGATCGATCCGGCGCGATTGGCCCAGGAAGTTGCTTATCTCGCGGACCGTAGTGACGTCAGTGAAGAGATGGTTCGCTTGCGCAGCCACCTGTCGCAGTTTCAGGAAGCACTCAATGCTCCGGGCGAGGCCGGAAAGATGCTCGATTTTCTCTTGCAGGAGCTCAATCGCGAGGCCAACACGACGCTGTCGAAGTCTACGGACCTCGTAATCAAGGAAGCGGGTTTGGCGATCAAAGCAGAAGTGGAGAAGCTGCGCGAACAGGTTCAGAATGTCGAGTAAAGTGAAAGAAGTGCAACTGGCGGGACCAGTCAATCACGCTCCTTCAAGAGGAACTCTCTTCGTCGTCAGCTCGCCATCGGGCGGCGGCAAAGGCACCATCATTCGACACGTGCTGGCTTGTGTGGAGAATCTTAGCTATTCTGTCTCGTTCACGACTCGTGCGCCACGGCAGACTGAAGTCGATGGCCGCGAGTATTTCTTTGTCAACCGTGAAACTTTTGACGAGATGGTAGCAGCGGGCGAGTTTCTTGAGTCGGCTTGCGTACACGGAAACTTTTACGGCACGTCGAAAGAGCAGATCCTTAGCGAGACTGCGGCCGGCGCAGACATCATTCTCGAAGTCGACGTGCAGGGTGCGGCGAGCGTGCGCAAGTTGCTGATGGATTCGGTTAGCATCTTCATCCTGCCGCCTTCTTACGAAGTATTGCGGCAGCGCCTGATCGCACGCGGAACAGACTCGCCACCACAGTTGGAAGTGCGCTTGCGGAATGCGCCCGAGGAGTTGAAACAGTATTCAACGTTTGATTACGTAATCATTAACGATGAGATCGACAGGGCGGCCGCGCAGCTAGCATCGATCATTTACGCCGAGCGCGCGCGTTGCATGCGCCAGGAGCCGCTGGTGCGGGAAGTCATTCAGAAATTTAAAAGCAATTCAATTGAAGAGTCATTAGACTGAAGGAGCATCGAGTGCCTACACCGACAGATTTGATTGATACGGATGTTGAAGGAAGTAACGGGCCGGAAGTTGATTCGAAGTACCGTTTGATTATCCTCGCCGCGAAACGCAGCAAGCAATTGCAGCGTGGTGCGTCACCCAGAATTGAGATCGATCCGCAGAAGCACAAACCGACGCGCATCGCGCTTGAAGAAGTGATGCGCGGCCGCGTGCACTTTAGCATCAAGACAGACACCGAAGAATAAGTTCACGCAAAGGCGCAAAGGAAGACGCAAAGACGCAAAGGCACGCATTTGGAGTCCGGCAGGCTTTGCGTCTTCCTTTGCGTCTTTGCGTGAAATATTTTCTTACATCCCTTTGTAATCTGGCCCGCCGCCGCCCTCGGGTGTTACCCAGTTAATAATCTGGTATGGGTCCATGATGTCGCAGGTCTTGCAGTGAACGCAGTTTGAGAAGTTGATCTGCAAACGCCGCTTGCCGTTTCCACCGTCTTCAACCATCTCGTAAACCGCAGCCGGACAAAACCGCTGACACGGGTTTCCGTACTCCTCCGCGCAACGCGTCGAGCAGATATTCGTGTCGAGCACGTGCAGGTGGGCCGGCTGGTCCTCGTCATGGCCCACCGCCGCATGATAGACGTCAGTAACCTTATTGAACGTCAGCTTGCCATCGAAGCGCAGGTCTTTGTAACGCTGCTCGATCCGGTCGCCGCGATATCCATACGCAGATAACTTCTTCATCTCTTCGTGACCGGCGACAGCCGCGTCCCGGTCGAAGATTCCCCACGCGCGACCGCCGGTTACGAATTGCAAACCAGCATTGATCAGACCGGGCCAGCGTCCGTGTTTGAAAGCCGCATGGAAGTTTCGCACCTTGCGCAGCTCGGGAACGATCCAACTGTCGTTTACCACTTGCTCGTACTTCTGCAACTGTTTGGCCGAGTAATCTCCCGCTTTCAACGCTTCGAAGATCACTTCAGCCGCCAGCATGCCGCTTTTGATCGCGGAGTGAATTCCTTTTAATCGCTGTGGGTTGAGAAGTCCGGCGCAGTCGCCCGCCAGCAGCACGCCATCGGCGTACATGCGCGGCATCGCGAAGTAACCACCAGCCGTAACGGTCTTCGCGCCGTAACGAATCATCTTTCCGCCTTCAAGCAGCTTCGCGATGTATGGATGAGTTTTGTAACGCTGAAACTCAGCGTGCGGATCGATTAGCGGATCTTTGTAATCGAGACCGGTGACGTAACCGATGTTCAAGACATTGTTTTGCATGCCGTAGATCCAGCCACCGCCGTACGTCGACGTATCGGAAGGAAATCCGAGCGTGTGTGTGACGCGTCCGGCCGGATACCGATCGTCCGGCAGCTCCCAAAGCTCTTTCACGCCGACGCTGTAAGTTTGCGGTTCCCGTCCTTCATCGAGTCCGAGACGCTCAACGAGTTGTTTTGTGAGCGAGCCGCGTGGTCCTTCGCCGAGCACAGTCACCTTCGCACGCAGATCGACTCCCGGCTCGTAGTTGGCTTTGCGCTTCCCTTCCTTATCGATGCCTTTGTCGCCAGTGCGTACGCCGAGCACGCGATCGTTGTCGTCGTAGAGCAAGTCAGCACCGGGAAACTCCGGAAAGATGTTGACGCCCGCTTCTTCAGCTTTCTCGCCGAGCCACGCAGTCAAACGATTGAGTGAGACGATGTAGTAGCCGTGATTCTTGAGCGGAGGCGGCGTGATCGGTGATCGCAGCGCGAACTTCGGTGTGAGATAAAGAAAGTAATCTTCTTTTACGGGCGACTCGAGCGGCGCGCCTTGTTCTTCAAAATCAGGAATCAGCTCGCGCAACGCTCGCGGATCCATCACCGCGCCGGAAAGAATGTGCGCCCCGACCGCTGCGCCTTTTTCGATCACAGCGATCTCGACGTCGCCGAGGGATTTGTCTTCTTTAACTAGTCGTGCGAGGTGCAGCGCGCCGCTCAGGTTGGCCGGGCCGGCGCCTACAAACACGACATCAAACTCTAACGTTTCTCGTTCCATATCCACAGATTACACAGAACACGCCGATTGGTTCAATTCGCGAAACGTGTGTAATCTGTCCGTATGCCAAATCATCTTATTAATGAGACCAGTCCTTATCTTTTGCAGCACGCAAACAATCCGGTTGATTGGTACCCGTGGGGCGAGGAAGCGTTTGCAAAAGCGCGCAGTGAGAACAAGCCCGTCCTGCTCAGCGTCGGTTATTCAGCGTGTCACTGGTGTCACGTGATGGCGCACGAGTCGTTCGAAAACGAAGCCATCGCGCACCTTATGAACGAGAACTTCGTGAATATCAAAGTCGATCGCGAGGAGCGCCCGGATCTCGATCAAATCTACATGAACGCCGTGCAGATGATGACGCATCACGGTGGCTGGCCGATGACGGTTTTCCTCACTCCTGATGGCGTGCCGTTTTACGGTGGCACGTATTTCCCACCACAGGATCGCTACAACATTCCGGGATTTCCGCGCGTGCTGCTCGGTGTCGCTGACGCTTACAAAGAGCGTCCGGACGAGATCCACGAAACGGGTACGTCGCTGATTACTGAGCTGCGGCGTCTGAGTGAAACAGGCGGTTCCGATCATCCGATCGATCCGGATCTGCTCGATGCCGCTTACACCGGCATGATCAGAAACTACGACTCAGTTAACGGCGGCTTCGGCGGTGCGCCAAAGTTTCCGCCAGCAATGGCGCTCGAGTTTCTTTTGCGCACCTACGTTCGCACCGGCAACTCCGACACTCTTCACATGATTAGCCATACCTGCGCGAAGATGGCGAATGGCGGCATGTACGATCAACTCGGCGGCGGTTTTCATCGCTACTCAACCGACTCGCGCTGGCTCGTGCCGCATTTCGAGAAGATGCTTTACGACAATGCCCTGCTCTCACGTCTCTATCTTCACTATTTCCAGGTGAGCGGTGATGAACAGGCACGCGCGACGGTCGAGGGCATTCTTGATTACGTGCTGCGCGAGATGACTCATCCCGACGGCGGTTTTTATTCAACTCAGGACGCCGACTCGGAAGGTCACGAAGGAAAGTTCTTTGTCTGGGACATTCAGGAGATCAGCGATGTGCTCGGCGAGACTGCGGCTGCGCGCTTTTGTGATTACTACAACATCACAGAGGGAGGTAACTTCGAAGGCAAAAACATTCCTAACGTCACGCGCACACTCGAAGATGTCGCCGTCGCACACAGGATTTCCGTGGGTGAGCTGCAAGCGTCGTTGAACGAAAGCAAACAAATCCTCTTCGAGCGTCGCGAAAGGCGTATCAAACCAGATCGCGATGAAAAGATCATTACCGCCTGGAACGGACTGACGCTCGCAAGCTTTGCTGAGGCAGGCATCGTCTTGAATCGTCCCGATTACACAGAGGCAGCAAGGAGAAACGCGCAGTTTGTGCTCTCAAACCTGCGGCAGGACGGAATGCTTCTGCGCACCTGGAAAGATGGGCAGGCGAAGTTCAATGCTTACTTGGAGGACTACGCATTCCTTGCTGAGGGCTTACTCACCCTCTTTGAAACCACTGGCGAATTTCGCTGGCTCACGAAGTCGCTCGCGCTAACGGTGCAAATGGTCGCCGAGTTCTGGGATGAGCAAGCCGGTGCCTTCTTTTTCACGGGCAAATCTCACGAAAACCTGATCGTGCGTTCCAAGGATTTCTTCGATAATGCGACGCCGTCGGGCAATTCGGTTGCGGCAATGGTGTTGCTCCGACTTGCGATTCTCGATGGGAAAGATGAGTTCCGGAATCTGGCAACTGCGACGCTGCGCGAGGTCGCGGATCAGGTTCGGCGGTATCCTTCGGGCTTTGGATACGCTCTTTCGGCGGTGGATTTCCTTCTCTCAACGCCGAAGGAAGTGGCAATCGTCGGAAATACTCCGTCTGATATCCAGCCAATGCTCGAAGAAGTTTGGCGCCGTTACCTGCCAAACAAGGTCGTCGCGGCGAGTTTTGGCGTCGATATCATCCCACTTTTGGAGGGCCGCACGCCCTTAAATGGCCTGCCCACTGCGTACGTTTGCGAACACTACACCTGCAAACAGCCAGTCACCGAGGTTTCTGGGCTACGAGAACAGCTTTTCACATGATTTCAGGATTTGCAGGATAACAAGATTGCCATTGAAAAGCGGGCGTTTTTCCTCTATATTGTCACTCGTGCCCAACAGTGTTGGCACCATACCAAGCGCGCTAATCACTCACAATACGTACGAAGAAGGATTGGGCCCCAGCAATGCTGCAAACCAACTGGAAGAGCACCGCGCTCATGGGCGGAATTTCTGCCGTTAGCGCTATCTTGCTTTTGTCAGCCGCAGTCGCCACCGTTGACCTCGCATTGTTCACCAATATCGGTATTGGATCCTGGCTACTGCTGCTCGCGATCGCGATCGCCTCGAGCCCGCTGACCGTCCGTGTCGCCAGTGACGACGGCATACTTCGCAGCCGCGAATCGATTGCAGATTCGTTCGTGTTGCTCGCCGTCATGCTCTACGCCGTGCCGCCGTCAAACACCGCTGGACCAGCAGTACTGCTGACCGCGGTGGTCGCATTTGTTTCCACTTACCGCATCGCGACGAATCGCGAGGTCGTGCTCAAGATGGGCATGGCCGTGGTCTCGACGTTTATTGCTGCCTCCTTGTACGGTGCGCTCATCGATCTGTTCGCTGGGCAGAGTGAGCTGCCGGTACAGGGCGCGCTGCCATTAAACGTCTATCTGATACCGCTACTCGTCGTCGCCGCGCTTCAATACGCACTCAGCACGATCGCCACTGCCTGGTTCATAAGTTTCGAAGCCGGTAAGTTCACGCTCGTTCCGACTCCGGAAACAGTCGTTTGGACTCTTACCACAAAACTCGCCGGCGCCGCGTCAGCTTCGCTCTTCTACGCGGCCGTTCTGAACAAGACACTTGCATACGCGGTTCTCGGTCTATTGATCTCCTTACTCGTCTATCTTCTCTATCGCTTCAACGAGCGACGCCTCGAACAGATCCGCGATGCTGAAGCTGAGCGACGCCGTCACGTCGAAGAGATGGCGGAGATTCACATGAACACGATCGAGTCGCTCGCGATTGCGATCGACGCGAAGGACCAGACGACGCACGGCCACGTTCGCCGCACACAGCTTTATGCAACGCAAATGGGCAAGCTCTTCAACGTCTCCGAATCGGAGCTGCGCGCGCTGCACGCGGGTGCGTTGCTGCACGATATCGGCAAACTCGCGGTGCCTGAGTACATCCTGAACAAGCCGGGCAAACTCACGGAAGCCGAGTTTGCGAAGATGAAGATCCATCCGGTTGTGGGCGGCGACATTCTCAAGCGCGTCAACTTCCCTTATCCGGTTGAAGACATCGTCCGTTATCACCATGAGAAGTGGGACGGCAGCGGTTATCCGAAAGGACTCAAGGCCGAAGGGATTCCACTCGTCGCGCGCATCATCTCGGTAGTCGATTTCTACGATGCGACACGTTGCGATCGTCCGTATCGCAAAGGAATGAAGCGCGAAGAGTCGCTAGCATTGCTGCGCAGCATGGTTGGAAGCGCGTTCGATCCAAAGGTGGTCGACATATTTGTGCAGCACGTCGAAGAGTTTGATCGGATGATCGACTTGCAGGACATTAGGGAACAGGTCGCGTCCGCGGCGACGGAAGACACGCAAACAGCCACGAAGCCTGACGCCGGTCTCGCGTCGGATATTCTCGGTGTCGCCGAAGAAGGCTCGCCTTTCCGATCGATCAGCGACGCGCAGAGAGAAGTTTTTGCGCTGCACGAGATCGCGCAGACGATCGGCTCGTCGCTAAATCTCAGTGATACCGTCACGCTCGTTGCGAACAAGTTGCGCGCGATCGTGCCGTTTGACACGTGCGTGATTTACCTCGTCGACGATCCATCCGGCAAGGCGATTGCGGCGCACGTCTCGGGTGAAGAAGTCGAGGTGTTCAAACGCCGCCGGATCAACATCGGCGACGGGATTACGGGCTGGGTGATAGCGAATGCGCGCTCGATGTGTAACGCGTCGCCGGAGCTGGATCTGATAGGCATTTCCGAGGAAATCGTGAGGCGTTTTCGCGGCGTGCTCGTGTCGCCCTTGCAGCGCGAAGACGGCGCGTTCGGCGCGATCGCGCTCTACTCGCAGAGTCGCACGTCATACACGACCGAGCACGTACGTTTGCTGGAATCTGTTTGCCAGCACGCGTCGAGCGCACTGAATAATGCTTTGACTTACGAGAAGACGCGCGACAGCGCCCTCATCGATCCGCTAACCGAGCTGCCCAACGCGCGCGGTTTTTACATGATGCTCGAACAGCGTATCGCAGAATGTCAGCGAATGAACCGCGAGCCGGTGGCCGTCGTCTGCATGGACATCGACGACTTCAAGATCGTCAATGATACGTATGGTCACTCGATTGGCGATCGTTTGCTCGCGAGCGTGGCGGGCGTTGTTCGTCGCGAGCTCCGGCAGATGGACATACTGACTCGCTATGCGGGCGATGAGTTTGTCGCGATCATGCCGATGGCGTCGAGCAAGATGGCGGTGTCTATCAGCGAGCGCATGCGGAATGCAGTCGAGGAGCAACTCTTCTCAGTACGCAACGGCACGATGGTTGGCCTGGGCGTGAGCCTCGGCGTCGCCTGCTTCCCGGATGATGGCGAGACCAGCGAAGAGCTCCTGAGCGCTGCCGCCCGTCGAATGCAAACCGACAAAAACAGCCGCAAAGCGATCCTCACGGTCGCAGGCGCCGGCGTCAGCGGCATCGACATGATGACCTAGGCCACAGAAGGCACAGAAAATTTTTTAGCCACAAAAAGGCACAAAAAGCTCAAAATGATTATTGATTGAACGCCTCTCTTTCAATAATCATTTTGAGCTTTTTGTGCCTTTTTGTGGCAAAAGATATTTTCCCTTATAATCCGACGATTCATGAGCAAACAAACAATGGATGCACCTCCGCAAGCAGACCCCCAACTCCTTAAAAAGGAAAGAGACCAGGCCAAAGAACGACAGAAGGATCGTCTCAGCGGACTCGACAAGGATCAACTCGTCGAGCTTTACCGCCAGATGCTCCTGATCCGTCGCTTCGAAGAGAAATCGGCGGAAGTTTACGTCGCCGGCAAGATCGGCGGCTTCTGTCACCTCTACATCGGCCAGGAAGCAGTCGGCGTCGGCACGATCTCGGCTATCAGAAAAGACGATTACGTGCTCGCCAGCTATCGCGAACACGGCCTCGCGCTCGCCAAAGGAATGTCAGCCCGAGCGATCATGGCCGAGCTTTTTGGCAAAGCCACCGGCTGCTCGAAAGGCAAAGGCGGCTCGATGCACATGTTCGACAAGAGCCTGGGCTTTTTTGGCGGCCACGCGATCGTCGGCGGCCAGATTCCACTCGCCACCGGAACCGCTTTCGCGACTAAATACCAGGGCACCGATCAAGTGACGCTCTGTTACTTCGGCGAAGCAGCCGTCAACCAGGGCGCGTTTCACGAGTCGCTGAACATGGCCCAGCTCTGGAAACTGCCGTGCATTTACATTTGCGAGAACAACCAGTACGGCATGGGCACTTCCCTCGCCCGAGCGATGTCTCTACAAAACATTGCGCAGAAAGCCTGCGCGTACAACATGGCTTCGGAGTTTGTCGACGGCATGGACGTGCTTGCTGTTCGCGAGGCAACGATGCGCGCAGTCGAACGCGCCCGCAAAGAGTATCTGCCGACGCTGCTCGAAATTCGCACGTATCGCTTCATGGGCCACTCGATGTCTGACCCCGGCAACTATCGCACGCGAGCCGAAATCGAGAAGTACCAGGAGCGCGATCCGATCAAGCTTTTCTCTGCGAGTCTGCTCGAAGAAAAGATCGTTGACCAGAAAGCGTTGGACGAGATCGACCGCAAGATAAAAGAAGAAGTCGAAGATTCACTGCGTTTTGCTGACGAGAGCCCGCTGCCCGATCCGTCGGAGCTCTACACAGACGTCTATGCGAACCCAATCGAACCAGGCCGCAAATAGAACCCGAACATGGCAATAATCACAATCCGCGAAGCACTTAACCAGGCACTCCGTGAAGAGCTTGCCCGAGACGAAAAAGTTTTTCTCATGGGCGAGGAAGTCGCCGAGTACGACGGCGCGTACAAAGTCACCAAAGGCCTCCTGCATGAGTTTGGCAACAAGCGAGTCATAGACACACCGATTACGGAGCTCGGCTTTGCCGGTTTAGGTGTCGGCGCTGCGATGGCAGGGCTGAGGCCGGTGGTGGAGTTCATGACGTTCAACTTCTCGATCCTTGCCACTGATCAGATCATCAACTCCGCCGCGAAGATGCTTTACATGTCAGGCGGGCAGTTCAATATACCGATCGTGTTTCGTGGTCCGAGCGGTTCGGCGTTTCAGGTTTCGTCACAGCACTCGCAGGCGATCGAATCGTGGTACGCATACTTTCCCGGACTGAAAGTCGTGCTGCCTTCGACGCCGGCTGACGCGAAGGGGTTGTTGAAGTCTGCGATTCGCGATGACGATCCCGTGATCTTTATGGAGCAGGAGCGGATGTACGGGCAGAAGGGCGAAGTGCCGGACGATCCCGATTTCACGATTCCGCTCGGCGTCGCTGACGTCAAACGAGAAGGAACCGACGTCACGATCGTAGCGCGCTCGTTGACGGTGCCGCTCGCGTTGAAAGCTGCTGAGCAACTTCAGGAGCAAGGCGTTTCGTGCGAAGTGATCGATCCGCGCACGATTCGGCCACTGGATATCGACACGATTGTCGCGTCAGTAAAGAAGACCAACCGCGTCGTGATTGCGGAGGAGTCGCACCCGATCTGCGGCGTAGGCGCGGAGATCAGCGCGGAGATCATGGAGCGCGCGTTTGATTATCTCGACGCGCCGGTGAAGCGCGTTTCGGGCGTTGATGTGCCGATGCCGTACGCGAAGAACCTCGAGAATCTCGCGATACCGGATGTGAATCGCATTGTCGCTGCTGTACGCGAAGTCGCGTATTTGGATTAGTCCTTTTCCACAGATTGCACAGATTATGGCAACCAAAGTAATCATGCCGAAGCTCTCCCCAACGATGGAGGAGGGACAGATCTCGCGTTGGTTGAAGAAAGAGGGAGACAAGGTCTCCATGGGCGAGCCGCTCGCCGAAATCGACACCGACAAAGCGACGATGGAAATGCAGGCGCTCGGCAACGGCGTGCTGCGAAAGATTCTTATTGGCGAAGGGCAAGCGGCGCCGCTCGGGCAATTGATCGCTGTTATTGGCGAGCCCGATGAGGACATTGCGTCGTTGTTGTCTGAAGCGCCCGCGCCGCCGCAGGTCCAGGAAAAGAAGGAACCGGATGCACCGCCGCAGCCGCAGGATCAGAAGGAAGCCGATCGACCACCAACTGCACCTAATGTGGCTCCTGCGAATGGGCGTCAACCGCAGGCAGCAGACTCAGGCCGCATGATCGTTTCACCACTGGCTGCGCGCATGGCCGCGGAAGCCGGCATCGATCTGCGCTCGCTGCAAGGCAGTGGGCCGGGTGGACGCATCATCAAGCGCGACATCGAGGCCGTAATCAGTAAGCCTGCACCCGCGCCCGCGCCTTCATATGTGCAGCATGCAGGCGCGTCAGTGTATCGAGACGAGCCCGCCAGTCAGATTCGCCAAACGATTGCGAAGCGACTCGTCACGTCGCTCGGGCCGGTGCCGCACTTCTTTCTCACCGCCGAGATCGAGATGGACCGCGCGGCGGAAATGCGCAAAGGCATCAACGCGCTCGATCCGGATCTGAAGATCAGTATCAACGACATCATCATCAAGGTTGCGGCAGCAGCGTTGATCCAACATCCGCAAGTGAATGCGTCGTACCAGGAAAAGATCGTCCGCTACTACGAGCATGCTGATGTCGGCGTGGCGGTGGCGATCGAGGATGGGTTGATAACGCCGGTAGTTCGCGCGGCGGATCAAAAATCGCTGAGCCAGATCGCAGCGGAAGTTCGTGAGCTGGCGGAGCGTGCGCGATCGAAGAAATTGAAGCCCGAGGAGTACACGGGCGCGACTTTCTCAGTCAGTAATCTCGGGATGTTCGGGATTGATGAGTTTACAGCGGTGATTAACCCGCCTGAGGGTGCGATACTAGCTATCGGCGCGATGACTGCGAAGCCCGTGGTGCGTGAGAATGAGATCGTGATCAGGCAGATGATGCGCGTGACGATGTCGTGCGATCACCGCGTCATTGACGGCGCGACGGGCGCGAAGTTCTTACAGACGTTCAAGAAGATACTCGAAAACCCGTTGTACCTGGTTGTGTGATCACAAAAGGCACAAAAAAACAAAAGCACAAAAAATGATTACTGATTGGACGCCGCCCTTTCAATAATTATTTTTGTGCTTTTTGCTCTTTTGTGCCTTTTGTGTACTTATGTTTTGAACTATGCGGCGCGGACGGTTTCCCTCTTAAAGCAGTTCGCAATCTCTTCCGCATCGAGCGTGTCGCGTTCCATCAGCATCTCGACGAGACGCCCGATTGAATCACGCTCAACAGTCACGATCGCACAGGCACGCTCGAGTTGCTCGTTGATCAACTCAGTCGTACATTCCTCAACCTTATCAAGCAAACTCTGACTGCGCTGCTGATCCGGCTGTCCGAGGTGAATCGGCCCGAGCCGGCTCATACCAAACTCGCTCACCATTGCCCGCGCAATCTCCACCGCACGCTCGATGTCGTTAGAAGCACCTGCCGTCATCGTGGACAACAAAACCTGCTCCGCGGCACGACCACCCAGCAGCAACGCGATCTGATCTGCGAGATACTCGCGCTTCTTCATAAACCGATCGCGCTCAGGCAGCGACTGCGTCACACCAAGCGCACGTCCGCGCGGCAGGATCGAAACCTTGTGAATCGGATCGCCATTCTCCACCGCGAGACCAACTGCCACGTGACCAGCTTCATGAACTGCAGTCGCGTAGCGCTCGTCGTCGTCCATCATGAACCCTTGTCGCTCGGCGCCCATGAGAATACGGTCACGCGCATACTCGACGTGCTTGCGAGCGATACCAGGTGCATCGTCACGAGTGGCGGCGATCGCGGCTTCGTTCATCAAGTTCGCGAGCTCGGCGCCTGAGAAGCCCGGAGTGCCGCGTGCAATCCACGTCAGATCGAGACCGTCTTCGAGTTTCAGATTGCGCGAATGAACTTTCAGAATCGCCTCACGACCATTCACATCAGCGAGATTCACTGCGATCTCACGATCAAATCGACCCGGACGCGTGAGCGCCTTGTCGAGAATGTCAGGCCGGTTCGTTGAAGCGATAACGACAACCGCGCTCGACTGATCGAAACCATCCATCTCGACGAGCAACTGATTGAGCGTCTGATCCTGATCGGCGGTGGCTGAGTCGCCGCTACGGCCGCGCTTACGTCCGAGAGCGTCGATCTCATCGATAAAGATGATGCAGGGGGAAAGTTTTCTTCCTTTTGCAAACAGATGCCTGACACGCGCAGCGCCAAGTCCGGCAAACTTCTCCTGAAAGCTCGATCCAGATGCGGCCAAAAACGCAACGCCTGCTTCCTTCGCAGCCGCTCGCGCGAGGAGCGTCTTGCCGGTTCCCGGCGGTCCGTAAAGCAGGATGCCACGTGGCACTCGGCCACCAAGTCGACTGAAGCGCTCAGGATTGCGCAGAAACTCGATCGTCTCCGTCAACTCAGCGCGCGCCTCGTCAACACCAGCCACGTCCTCGAAACCGACGTTCTGTTTGCCATTGTGATTTTCAAGCTCGAACGATCCGCGACCGCTCATACTTGAATAGATTCGCCAGCCGGCAAATCCAATCAGTCCGAGCGTCAATATCGGCAACGCCCAGCCCACGATGCTCGATAACATTCCCGGTTGTAGGGGCCGAAATTCAACTGGAACATTCTGCTTTCGGAATAGCTGGACGATCTCGGCCTGTGTGGTCTCGCCAGTCACGGTCGCTTCCTGAAGCGAGCCATCGGCCTTCGTGACAGTCAGCGTCTCACCTTCAACGGCGAGCGCCGTGGCGCCGCCCGTCGAGGCGAGGTTATAAAGCTGCGAGTAGTTGATCTTTTGAACAGGCGGCTGGTGCCGTTGATAAGTAGCGATAGCTGCGGCAATAACCAGGGAGAACGTTATGATTGCCAGACCTGCGAGAGCGACTCTGCGTGTTCGAACAGAGACCCTCGGCGTGGGGGTGGGCATAAAAACAAGACCTCCAAAAAATTAAAAACAATCGGGATTGGGAACGCGACGGAACTTCGAAGGGAAGGACCCGCTCGAAAACAGCTAAGTGGCACTTTACCAGTGACTAATATGTGAAGTCCAGAACAACTTCGTGAAATATTGGTTGAATCCGACGCATAGGAGCGATTCTGCTGAATGAGATCGATATCGCCCAAGCGTTAATCGCCTCGTTTTAATACGCGCTTACCAGTCAATTTCCTCGAAATTCCAAGAAACAGAAACGGCATGGTCATTGCTCAAGGGACAGCGATAGCTTTTGTACCAACGAAAATTGGGGCGTGGTTGACAAAAGGAGGAAGAAGAAATGCTTTGGACGATTTTTGTAATTCTTTTGGTCCTGTGGTTACTCGGCGTGGTAAGTAGCTACACGGTTGGTGGGTTCATCCATATTCTACTTGTGTTAGCACTGGTGGTGCTGCTTATCAACATAATCGGCGGTCGTCGTACAGTCGTATAAAGGCAAACTCGCACACTGTTTGCCCTGCTCGACGCCCGACACCGCGCAGGTAAGTCGGGCGTCTATCAAATCAGGCAAGTGGTAGATCAACTACATTAATGATTCGCCCTACTGGATACAGATTCATTTGCGGATCCCAGTAGGGCGAACGCTTGTAGAAGAAGCGAAGTCGCGCTGAAGGACTGGCGGCAAATTCAGGATCCAGTGCCAGGAGTTGTCGAAACTCCTGCTCGACCGCTGGATCTTTTTCCATCATCTCGCGAGCGAGCTCTTCGAGCACGTAGTGTTCTGCGTACTCCTTCTCTTCAAAGATCGCATTGAAGAAGCCCCAGTGGGCCAGGGAGTCGGGCGCTTCGGGCTCGAGTAGATTCAGTATCACTTTTGCTTTAGTCTGGGCCACCGGCACGAATGCCGAGCCTGGCGGAAAAACTCTGGTCTCGACTGTCTTCTCGGCGTCGAAGCGTGGCATGTGGTGTCCTTCGAATGGACCGTCAGGCCAGCTCACGTTCGTGAAGCGATAACTCTCGATCTCAACTGGATGAAACTCCGCGAGAGTTTTCATTTGGATGCCGTGCGCTTTCAACACATCGATCACTGCGGTCCATTGCGCAGGCACAATGTAATAAAGCGGTGGCGGCACTGCTGTCTTGACTCGCAGCGTTTGATACATCGGGATCGTTAAGTCGAGCGGCTCGCGACCGTAAATCACACGCAGATCTCCCGACACCTCGCTCTGCTCCGTCTCGTAAGTGAAAGCTTTCAACTCAAACGGTGTGACTTCGTCAGTCAATTCAAAATCGATTGGAAAGAGTTTGTCCTCGTGGTAAGTGCTGCCCATCGCGACGGTACGCTCGTCTGCTTCACGACCGATAGTTCGCAGACGTTGCGGATCGCGATTGACTTCAGTCAGCGCTGCGCGCAGAAAATCGTACGTTCCGATCACGCGCGAGCGATAGTCTTTGATCATGTGCGTTTCGATCAGGATTCCCGGACGATTTCTGAGCGGTACGTATCCGGTTGAGAAACGAGGCGAGCCGTTGAAGTCTCTCGTGCCCAGCTCGAGCTCGCGATTATCGACGAACTCGAGATACCACGAAATAATATTGCCGGCTGCTTCGGTTGCAGGCGCGACTTTCCCGCCAAAGACTTCGCGCTCCCATGCGAGCACCGCATCGTCGACGCCGTCATGATGTTCGTGGTGATACGTGATGTTGCAGCGATAGTCTGCGCCGTCTGTGACGTGACAGTCGATGAAGAGATTTGGATGCCATTCATCCCAGAGTTTGAGCCACGCGCGCGTCTCAGGTGTTTCGGCCTTCATGTAGTCGCGGTTCAGGTTCTGGTACGTGCTCGTCGTGCGCCAGCCCATGTCAGTTGGACCGTTCTGGTTGATGCGATTGTAAGGACTCGAGCGCTCGTGCCCGTCAGTGTTGTAGATCGGGATGAATAACAGGACGACGTTGTTTAGTATGCCGGCAGCGGTTTGCGTGATGGCGATGTCGCGCAGCAGGGCAAAGCCGGCGTCCTTGCCGTCGGGTTCACCGGAGTGAATGCACGCCTGGATCAGGACGACTGCTTTGTTCTGTGCTTTGGCAGCCTGCGGCGAGAAGGTGTGCGTTTCTGAAGCGATGACGAGTGGTAATTCCCTGCCCTCACCGCTGAAGCCAAAGTGCTGGTATTCGATCGATGGCGATGCATGAGCGAGTCGACGCGCAAAGGCAACAGTGTCTGAATAATTCGGTGTTTCGCGGTAGTCGGTACTTTCGGCGTGCGTACGCCACTCCGGTGGGATTGTTGACATAGTTTTTAGGTCATCCACAGATTCCACAGATTACACTGATAAAACAAATCGGCGTAATCTGTGGATAAAACGGTTAGAGAGTAGTACTACACGAGCGGCACTCCGAGCGCCGGCGCGCATTCAGAGTGCCGCATGCTGAACAACGGATGTACATCACCCGCGTGAACCAACCAGTGATGAACGCACTGACTCCCAATATCCCGATCAGGACCGCTGCGTTCAACAGAAAATCCTTCACTCCGCTCCTCTGGACCGATGATTGAGACCGCGTTCATACCCGGACTGGAACGGCCTGTCAAGCACTGTGTTCGCATACTGCGTCCTTAACTCATCCTCGATGTCCGAGTATGCCTTATCTCTGCGTTGCGGATGCAGAGCCGCCGTGTAGCCACGACGATAACTCTCCTCGTCTTCATCGAAGTTGCCGGTGTATTGAGTGCGCTCACCTTCACGCTGCTCGGTCCACCAGTTTTCTCGCAGCACGTCGAGATCTTCCGCTCCAGCTTTGCGCATTACGTCAGCCGCATTGTCAGCCTGATCGCCTTCATCCACGTACGCGATCAGCACGGTGTGACCATGTCGCAGCGCGTCTTCGTAAAGATAAACGTCTTCGTGAGGAATGCCCTCGCCCAGTTCTTCTTCGACCTGATCGCCGACAGCGGAACCAGCCGCTGCACCGACCGTGCCCAGCAACGCCGCGCCAACCATTCCAAACGCCAGCAACGGTCCAATGCCCGGCACCGCCAGACTCGCGACCGCCAGTCCAGCAGTAGCGCCACCCGCCGCTCCCATCGCTCCACCGACCGCGGCGCCCATCGCTTTGCCCATGCCAGGCTCTTCAGTGTCGCTCACCGGAACGCCCGCTTCGAGTCGTTCCGGCGCCGTGCCTGGCCTTACGATTCCGATCCTCTTGTCCGTAATACCGAGACTTCTTAACTGTTTGACTGCATTGTCCGCTTGATCCTGTGATTTGAAAACTCCGGTAACTGCCTGCATGTTTATTCCTCCCGAATTGGTTTTGATCACTTTCTTAAAGCGACTGACATTCCGCGGCAAGCAAAGAACGCGACCGACACAAATCGTTGAGGAATTCCGCAAAGCTATGTTAGAGTCGAAGGGCGATCAACCCCTAAACATGAGGCTCAAATAGCGGATGTACGACATCGTAGACAAACACTGGCCTATGTCGGAAGGCGATGGAAAGGCCACCCGCAAGAAGCGCCCGCGCATACTTGCGATCACGACCGATTGTTGCACTGGCTGCTCCGGATCACCGGCGTGTATCGAGTACTGTCCGATTGAAGCATGCATGTTCTGGGTGCCCGACGAAGATCATCCACCGTTTGGGCGCATCGAAGTCGATCCTTATCTGTGCATCGGGTGTCAGAAGTGTACGAGCAAAGGTCCAGATGGGGCGTTTCTCGATGGTTGTCCGTGGGACGCGATCGAGATGGTGCCGACGGATGACTGGGAAGCCGTGCACGGGATCACCCTTCCGGATGCACCGCCTGCACCTCCAGCTTAGTTTTTAGCCGCGGCTAATAATACTTTTGGCAGTAAGGTTCGCTTGTTCCTTCACGCGGGCGGAGGCGTCGGTTGAGGAGGCGTAGGTTTCGATCAGGGGGAGGTCTTCTTTTGTTCCAACCAAAGCCAGGGCGCGCAGGGCTTCCCAGACGCTTTCTTCATCTGAATTTAGACTCAGCAAATCTTCATCGTGGGTGATTTGGGAGCCGTTTGGTTTGAAGATCTTATTCACGCGTCCCGGCAATGGCGAGCGCAATTCCACCACTCTTCCATCACTCTGCTGAATACGAGCGAGAGGTGTTCTGCGGTTTACTTCCGTGCCTTCGTGCATACTGCTCGCCACCACACCATCAGCGGGCGCTTTCAACACGTACGGCTTTAACACTGCCACAAGCTCTTCACGACCGCTGTTGTCATTGAATCTGACGAGCGCGAGCGCTGCGTTGCGCCGGACGATCGGCGCCTCGTCGTGCACGAGCTTCAAGAGCGCGCTGTGAAACTCCGGCGAGCTGTTGTCGAAGCCCATCAGCCACGCGACTGTCAATCGAAACTCCGGCTCGGGATTGCCGCTCAAAGTGACGAGCTGCGGATACCAATTTTTTGCATTGCCATCGCCGCGCTCGATACGTTGCTGAATCTGCAAGAGCGCGTGCTGCACGTGCCGCGGATTCTTCTCGTCAGCAAGATATTTCGAGATGTCAGCGTCAGACAGTTCACGACCGAACCACGAAAAGTACCACGCGAGAGAAGTCGCGACGACGAAGAGCGCAGCCAGGATCAGGATCGGACGATTGCCCTTGCCAGTCATTTTCAGGAAGGATAGATCTGATAAAGCATAAGATAAACGATCACACCCGTGATCGACACGTAGAGCCACAGCGGCAGCGTGATCCGTGCGATGCGGCGATGTCGCGAGAAGTCCTGACGCAGCGCGCGATAGAACGTGATGATGATGAGTGGGACGATCACAATCGCGAGAATCGTGTGCGTAGTCAGGATCGTGAAGTAGATGGGCCGCACGATGCCCGTGCCCTGAAAGCGCGTCGAGCCGTGATTGTAGTGATAGATCAGATACGACGTGAGAAAGAGTAGCGAAACAACGAGCGCCGCAACCTGACACGCACGATGGGCCGCGATATTCCGCGCTTTGATAAATGAATAACCTGATAAGAGGAGCAGCGCGCTGGTCGCATTAAGACAAGCGTTGAGATGTGGCAGGTACGAGATGTATTGCGAGTCCAATCTTACTGGACCTTTTGTGCTTCTTTGTTGGGGTCCATCCTCGAGACCATGGCGCGGACGTCCGGCGGCACGGCGCGACCCTTCGCGTCGAGCAGTGGCGGTGCTGGCTGCGAACGGACCTGCCCCCACTCGCTGTTGCCCGCAGGCGCCGGGAGCGATTTCTTCATGCCGGGCAGCGGCAGGCGACCTTCGGATTTGAGGTAGAGCAGCGGGTTGACGGCAAACATCAAAGCCATCACGAGGCTCACGGTGATGATGAAGAGATTGTCGATGGTGAGAAAGTCACCGGATGCGATCACGCTGACGACCGCCATCAGGAGAAATCCAAGCGCGACTAGTATGCAGATAATGTTCAGCAGTCCGAGTTCTTTGCGCATCAGGTTAAAAGTGATCTCTTAGTGCTTCGCCTTTCCAGCGGGCTTGCGCCGCTCGCTAACTTCCCCATATCCACACCGCTCGCATTCCCACAGTGGAAAGGATCCCGTCGGGTCGGCGCCTGACTGATACACGGCGCGATCCGAGGGGATAATCTTCCCACCACACTGCGGGCACACGCGACCGCGAGTCGTCTGTTTCTCCACATCCAGTGCTAACGGGTTATCACTCATTTTCTTTTAGCCACGGATTAGACGGATGAACACGGATTATTTTTTTCTTATTAGTGTTTTCTGTGTTCATCCGTGGCTTCTATACTTTCTCAAAACAATAAATATCGAACAGAAGATCGACACCGGCGGTATCAACAAAACCAAAACACCGATATTGAAGTTACGCATGAATCGCGAGTTGACGCTCGTCAGCGACGCACGACACATCGAACACTGCGCGTCAGCGTAAGTATGCGCCAGCAGCACGACTGCCGCCGCAAACACGAGGAAAATCAAAACTCGTCGCGGGCTCAAATTCATCACTACTCCTCCAACGGCGCCGGCGCGACTGGCGGTTGCTCCTTAAACTTGTACCGCAGACCGGCCGAACGGAAACTGTCGGGGAAGAAAACAAACAACAGCATGATACATACTACCAGCATCGGAATGAGGGTGAGAATCAGGCTCAGCCGCTCAAACTTCAAGTGCATGAAATAAGCCACGATCAACGCCGCCTTGATGATCGAGAGGCCGAGCAGCACGATCAGCATCAGGTGGATCGGCATC